>Ga0272441_10004331_pt1 | contig 25906 bp, 21 predicted proteins | sample SSMProp6N_FD_193582 | JGI IMG/M metagenome (GOLD analysis project Ga0272441, IMG submission 193582) | Marine sediment archaeal communities from Little Sippewissett salt marsh, Falmouth, MA, United States - SSM-Prop-6N | ecosystem: Environmental > Aquatic > Marine > Wetlands > Sediment ...
AATCTCGGTGGTTATATTCGTGGAGCATTTCGAAGACAGACAATTTCCAACGGGCAAACTGCAGTGGAACATCGGCGAAAACCAGCCGGAAAATCCGGTTATCTGGGCATCGATTAATGCCCCCACGCGAGACGGACGCCAGAATATAGCGACGGATTCGTGGGATATAACAAGCATTGTCGATACGCCCGAAAGGATCGATTCGCTTCAGTTCCAGATTATAAATAACAGCAATATCGCCGAGAGAAATACTTTCGTGGATTATATTTATGGAACCGTGCGATGGTATTGATTTGGTTGAAATTATCCGCTGAAAAGACGAATTTGAATTTGGCAATTATTGAAATATCAGTTATACTTTAATTAGAGTAATCAGTATCGAAGAAGGGACCAAGGGGGGCGAAAAGGCCTGAATATTTCGGTATCCCAAACCTTGATATTCGGCTTATATTGTATAAAATGTGGCCGGGAGAGACAGATTTTCGGCTGACATCATAATACTCCTTTCTTCTAATGGGGGGCTGGTCATGGCCTGGTCAGCCCCGTTTTTTTTTGTTTCCACATCTGAGCCATATCGAACAGACAGTCACGATACGATTTCGAATAGTTTAAGTTTTTTATGCCGGTGAGCTTTGCCGGCACATTTTCAGGGGATAGAGCTGTCTTTCAATATTTTGTATTTCTCTGCCGACTTCTAAATGCCGTACATTTCCCTCGGCAATTCTTTACGCATCTTTGTAATAAGTTTTATTATCCCGGGCAACAAACGAGAAAAACATAACTTATTTTTTTCTCGTTCGTGGTCATGGTCCCAAAATAAATTTGTTATTAGAGTCCCAGGGACATATGCCATGTTACTTTCAGTTATTCTCTAAGTTGGCGGTAATAATTCTTGACTTTTATGCTTCGATGCGATAAACTACACTCATAAGTCGTTCTCGGGGGTTGTAAAAATGGGGGGTTCTCAACGTTTTCCTATTGAGTTCCCAAGTCAACCGATTAGTTGCCTGATACGGACTCGGGTATGTGATTTGACCTGTAGTCGACAGGCTTTTTGTCCGGTTGCGAAGAAATAGACGGGATCTGTTTGAGAATTGACTTAACGCCGGATGCGGATTTTATAAAGATATTTAACTGCCGGTTTTCATCCAGGGCGGGGAAGTTAATATTACATGTTGTTTTGGGGGAGCAGAACGATGAATTCGAAATTGCTGAAGTTCTCTGTAATTATATTTGCAGCAGTCACTCTTGTTGTTCCGGGCCAGTCGCAGGCCACACCTTCTTCGGGAGCCGTCGATATTTCTATGACCGGTTTTTATGCGCACGACATCATGGAAATATGGGCCGGCGACTATGTACAGGGAACCACGCATTCGGGAGTTTCAATGCTCGAAAAGACGGGAGGTTACGGCGAGGGAGACCTCTGGGAAAATGGTACGATCGGCGGAGTGTGCATCGAACTATACGAGGCTCCTTCGAATGATCTGTTAAGATATAGCGTAATTATGCCTGAGGACGGTCCCGATGCATCGGGCGGATCGCTGGGCTATACGAAAGCCAATTATCTCCGGGAATTGTGGGGCAGGTACTATGATTCGTCCTGGGCCACTCATTCGTACAGTCACGCGGATAGTATATACGCGGCGGCTTTTTCCGCGGCGGTTAAGGAGATTACCCACGAAGCGCTGCCGGATACCGTGTTCGGCTGGAATGTCACACTTGACGGGACCGACGGCGACGAAGGTTTCCGAATCGATTGGGATTATGCGAGCATCGCAAATATGATGCTGTATTCTCTGGACGGTACCGGCCCGATGGCGGATTTGCGGGTGTTTTCTTACGACGGCGCACAGGATTATCTCGTGGAAGTTCCCGAGCCGGCGACGATGGTGCTGCTCGGTTTGGGAGGAGCTTTCGGTTTGCTGCGCAGGAAGAAGAACGCCGCTAAGTAAACGGCGGGGAGGATATACGATTATTTCCCGGTCCGGGATAGATTTTTCACCGGGCGGGATTACTTCGGAAAGGGTTTTATTTTTTCATCCTATTAAAATAAAAGCCAAACAGTAACACGCCGGTGTCGTTGAATGCCGGCAGAAAGGGGGGCATTAACAGGGCAGGTGTATTTTGAATCTCATCCGGATGATTCGATACCGATGAATCCGGATTACGATTCGAGAAGCTGCGATTTATTCGCGGCCTTCGATAAAGTAAAGATGTTGTATGGGGAGACATTTGTAATGAAAAGATTACTGTTTTTTATAATGCCGGTCTTGTGTATAACTACGCCGACGTTAGCTACTACGACCGTAGAATTCAGTCCCGACACGACTACCGGCGGAAGCTGGTATTACGACGGTGCCGGCACACTGAGTTTCAATCAGACTATTGCCGTCGATAGAGGAATGGGCAGCAATTACGACACACTGGTCGGCTCGTCGGTTTACATACCGGCGTTCAACGTAAGTGCCGGTCCGTATGGTTCGTATAAATTGATGCCGTTCGGCACTTCGACCATCTCTATTACGAATTCCGACGGCAGCGCCACCTATTTAACCGGTACTCTTCATGCCGGCGACCTGGTTCCGATCGGGACAATAGGGGCGGCTTACACCCACTTCCAGGCGGACATAACTAATATTAATGTCACCGCGGCCGGACAAATGCTCGGCTCGGCGGCCCTGGACGCAATCTTTAAATCGGGTACGAAGTCACTCGATTTCGAGTTATCGCTGCAGGGTGGAGCAGGAACAAATTATCATTCACTCCTTGAAATGTTGGCCGGGGGCTACTCTGGAGGAAACGGTTTCAGCGGAGCAATGTCGATTCCGGAACCGACTACGATTGCTTTGCTGGGCCTCGGCTCACTGGCTTTACTACGAAAAAAACGCAGGGCATAAATCAGTTTGTTATTTACTACCTTCCGGGGCTGTAAGCGTTCGCTTGCAGCCTTTTTTATTTGAGTATCGCACAATTCGGCGTCACTCGATTCCAGTTTTATCTCGCTTTCAGATGTTCCAGTCCTTGGATTTTTTCACGAATTGGTTTTGCAGGATCACACCCACCGCCGTCGGAAATATAAGGGCGGCCGGCAAAAACCATTTATGATTGAATACCAGAGATTCCACCTGCGCCGAGGACTTGGGATAAATATACAAAAGCGCCAGCATACCGACGACGACCAGGCCGCTGCCCCAGAGACTGGTAAAGAGCATCACCGCCGCTTTGAAAATGATAAAGGATATCATTCCCCCGGCAATAACACCGACCAGCGCACCGGCCCAGATATATTGTTCCGTAAGCCCGCACGCATACCATAAGGCAGATGTAAGTATCCCCCCCGCTACCGCACCTAATATGCTGATCGACCATCGCATCAGCGGCACCGAAAGAACCGCAAGCAATCCCATGCAAACCAGACCTCCGGCAAGTTGATTGTTCAGGCCGTTGATTCTTTCGACGATTGCCATCCCTAAAATCAGGCCGGCAAGCCCGAAGTTTATTACCACTAATATCTTGAAGACCCGCCAGCCGTAGAGAAGACATATCGTGCCGAATGATAGGAAAGTAAGTGCTTCCACTACATTTAGCGAAGTGATTTGTTCCCAGAACGCCTGTATCGGGACGATTCCTTCTTCTACACCTTCTGTTGTCGCGTCGTTGGCGGCGGCCCACGCAAGAATATTGAGACAATTCATTCTATTCTCCTTAACTATCACCAATAAAATCAGGAATCAGGCGACTGAATACGTCTGTATGCAGAATGTTAAACCTATGCTCTGAATCCTAATATATATTTATCGGCCTGCTCGCATTGTTTTCGTTAAATAGTTGTCCTGCATATCTACAAGGCAAGCTGAATCTGTCCTGAGCTTGTCGAAGGATTGGGTTCGTTTTTCATTTTTTTTACCACGGCGAAGTTCTACGAAGCCGGGTGATTCGTTCTTCTCATGGGTGGCAGCCTCATCCAGATGTTGTTTATCTGGATGGGGATGGTCCATTGTATTAAAATCCCCCGCCTCGATTTCCTTATTCGCCTGCTCTAACTGCCGTATCAGCTTGCGTTTATGAAGCTCGTCCATCGTCTTTTTCATGCTGCTCTCGAGCCGCCTTTCGTACATCAAAAGCCTCTCCAGCACTCGCGAATTCGACATATCGCTGATAGCCGTCCTGCCCAAAACCAATTCCGGCCCTGCCCCCCGCGGGTCATCCTGCATTATTCTCGGAAGGCCGGCTTTTAGGTGCTTCTGAAAAGGACTCGGTTCATCTTTTTCTATCATTACGTCGAAAACCTGATCCTGGATTCGTACGATGCGTTTTAGCCGCCATCCGAGACTGACAATCCGCTCGGCTAACATGGTCTCCACCGCCCCTTCGGGAGCGAATTCCTCCAGCAGTTTCTCCCGGAAAAGCTCGAAATCCTCCCGATTTTCGCCTTTTATGACCGTTTCGGTCGCGAAAATGCCGTGTTTTACTGCATTTTTCGCCGAAATTGCCTTTCCCTCGATGCTCTTCGGCCCGGTCGATTTCTGCGCATTTTCACGATTTGCTTGTATTTGATTTGTACTGGACATGATAAATTCCCCCATAAAAAGGTTAGTAGTGCATAAGAGCACAGGAACATAAGTGCTTAAGGCACAAGTGCATAAGGCACTAAGAACTCTTTATCTCCGCTATACGATATACAACATACTACATACGATATACTATATAGTATGTTAAGTATTATACTAACTCGTTCATGGAATGCAATAAAAATCTTACTTTTTTCTATAAATGCTCCTGGAGCCTTTTCTGCCAATTTTTTGTTTACACAACACTAAAATTTTTGTACATTAGTATTTAAAGATGCCTTACCGGAGGAGGCTGCCATTCTTTAGCATTCACATAGACGCAAAAAGGTTCGTTTAATTTGTTCGTTTGCAGAAGAGTCTCGGCATCATTGATGTTATTAGTTCCTTGTTTTTACATGTAGTATTAAAGATATTTATAACGAGAGGAGGAATTATGATGAATCATACTCTTAAAATATCGATATTGATTATCAGCGGTTTTGTCATTTCAGCTCAGGCGACACCCACCATAGAATTGGATTCGGCCAATTCGACACCATCGCCTACAAATGTCTCCGATCTCAACTGGATCAACGGGACATATACGGCCGATGATCTGGAGATTACAGTATTCAGGAATGCAGCGACTTTCACCTTTACCGACTTCCATATTTATATTAGTAACTGGGATTTGCTGATCAACGAGCCGGATGTATTCTCCGAATACTTCGATAAGTCCGTGGTCGCCGCAGGCGGAGCGACGCAAAGCCACCACTGGTATGTTGATTATTACGAAGGAGAGATTCCGCAGGGAGACTACTTTCAGGCGGATGTAAGTGGCTTTCCGGCAGGAACTACGTTTAAGTTAAGAGCAACTCCCGCACCAGCAGCTTTTGTCCTTGTCGGTTTCGGTACCGGCCTTGTCGGGTGGATGCGCAAACGCGGAGCGATTTAAATTGCTTTATTATAAAATTCGTTTTTCATTCGGATTGTGAACATACAGTTTGACTGTAGTTTCATTACTATTTAAACCAATACTCACAATATATCGGTGAATTAAATCTTACGTTTCTCGATTTTTCGTTCAGTTCACCCTGGATGAGCTTAAGGTAGAGATAACGGCAAAAATCACTAAATTACTCAAACTGACCGATTTTAAACCAAATAATGTCATAAGTCTATTTTTATTAATTACCTATCGCAAATTGTCATTCATGCGCATGCAGGAATCTACTGCCGCGATATCATAAATGGATACCCGCCTTCGCGGGTATGACATTAGAAAGCGGTCAGTTTAAGTAATTTGATTTTTTTCATTTGTCCGAAGGTTAGATATTTACACATTCAATTAATCATAATATTTGAAATTTTACCTCTTGCTTATAAATAATAATGATGATATTAATATATAAGGCATTTCTAACAATAGGGTACGAAATTGAGGATTTTAATGTGAACGATCCCAATATAAAGGAGAGAGGAGTTTTATCGTACAAACAATAATAAATTATCCATAAGTATAAAGAAACATGAAGTGGATTAATTGAAAGTGTTTCGAGAGTTATTGTTCACAAGTTAAATAGCATGGCCGTTCGTTTGGGATTTTATAAATAGAATTGACTTGAAAGAATCTGTCTTGAAAACGTACTTATGAAAACGTACGTATATGTAGTAAACATCACTTATAATACATTAATTTTGGAGGAACAAAAATGTGTAAAAAATTGATTAAAATGAAAATTGTTGTATCCATTCTGGTAATGGTCATAAGTCTTTACATGGCCGGCAATGCGTATGCTGTGGGTCTTGGATCGAATGCTACGTATTCTCTGGATACATCGGAAGTAATCCGGGAAACCAGCGGATTCACCTCGCTGGACGGGACCTGGAGCCATGACAACGGAGGGGACGAATGGGACGGTTCGGCGATTGGCGAAGGAAGCCCCGGCGGGGTCAGCGTGATCGACGGATACCTGCGTATCCAGGAGACAGGTAATCCTACAGAACATGGATTCGAGGATCCGGGCAGCAACCGGAAAATAACCTTTGCGCATGACCTCGGGCCCGATGGCGCCACGGACACGTTTCTGGATGATGGGGCAACCTTTTTCTTCAGAATACGGCTGGCAACGGACGGCCCGCTGGATCAGCTCTATCCCGGCGGCGGTGCCGTAAGCGATTTCCCGGCGGGCGGGGACGGCTATCTCATCCATAATGAAGGTAAAGGTAACATCATCATCCGCCAGAACTCGGGCGGTCAGATGGGCTTTGCTCTAACGACCGTCGAGGAAAACGGCGTGGCGAGTGGGCTAATGCTGAGTTTCCTGAACGGTTCTGAAATCAGTGAAGAAGTGGATTTTGACGAAGGAGGCATAATGAATCTGATCCCTCTGGATCCCACGGTCTGGCACGATTACTGGGTGACGATCCAGGCGGACGAATCCGAAACTGGAACTCATCGGATTGATGTCTATGTCGATGGAGGTCCGGCGAATACATTCTTCGTGACCTCGGGCTTAGATCAACTTTATGCCGGGATTAATTACGTAGCCCTGGCCGTCGGCTCGACGGGCCAGAGCGGAGCCTTTGACGTTGCGGCCTTCCAGTTTGCTCCTGGAGTGTTAGCGACCAGTCCCGCAAACGGGACTACAGAAGTCGTACGAGACGCAGCCTTGAGCTGGGTGACGTCGGATTACGCCAGTGCATACGATGTGTACCTGGGAACCGATGTAAATAACGTCAGTGATGCGAACAGAACCAACCCATTAGATGTACTGGTTGCCCAGGGACTTCAGGCCGACAGCTATACTCATGATGATTTGTTTGACTACGGCCAAACCTATTACTGGCGTGTAGATCAGGTCAATGATGCCGATCCGAATAGCCCGCTGAAAGGCGACGTCTGGAGTTTCACCGTGAGAGATTATGTTATTGTCGATGACTTCGAGGCCTATAACGATATTGGAGAAGGCGAAGGGGCTAACAGGATATATTTCACATGGTCGGACGGATATGCCAATCCTAATGTCAATGGTTCGACTATGGGTTACGCCGAGCCTGATTTTGCCAACGGTGAGCACTTTGTTGAGACCGATATTGTTCATACCGGCAAACAGTCCGCTCCTTTCCTGTACAATAACACCGTTGCGACTTACTCAGAAGTGACATTGCCCACGAGCTTAACGTCACTGGGAAGTGACTGGACGCAGGATGGACCTACTGTTCTGACGTTGTGGTTCTACGGCGACCCGAATAATCCCGCTACGGAGAGTTTGTATGTAAAGCTTAACGGCTCGAAGGTGGCTTACAGCGGCGACGCAGCCGATTTATCGGCGGGACAATGGATACAGTGGGACATCAGCTTGTCGGACTTTGCCGGTGTAAATCTGTCGAGTGTCACGGGGTTGACCGTCGGTACGGAAAGAGCCGGTGCGACCGGCAGCGAAGGAATCTTGTTCCTCGACGATATCAGGCTGCGTTTCGTAGAGCAATAAATGTTGAATTGACAGCTTTTGATACTCTTTGACAGTGCTGTTATGTGAAAAAGAGTATTTGTAAGTTTTTAGCATCGTTAATAAATACGGGTGCTGTCATTGTTAATGTTTTGTCCGTTGAGTTGTCGTATAACTTTGTACGGGATAAAAAAGTAATCCCTCTCGAACGGACAACAAAAGCAGTGGCGGCACCCTTATTATATGCAGGATAAAAGAGAATCCTTTTTATTCGGCACTTCGCCCCTGCTCAGTGCAGGCTTTGCCCGGGACAGGTTGTTGCAATCAGGATAACGATAGACGGGGCGGTTATAAATGCGGATGAGAGGAGTCGAACCTCCACTCCCGTAAGGGAACAGGCACCTGAAGCCTGCGCGTCTGCCAATTCCGCCACATCCGCGGCAGCTTCGGTCTAAAAAAAGCCCCTTCTTAGACCGGTGAAAAATTAATATTAGCAAATTCATGCGATAGGTCAAGAATATTTGTTATCCCGGACTGCCGCACGGGGCGGCCCTGCCGATAGCCGGATATCCTGATGACAGTAAAAAACGTCCCATAAACCACCCCGGTATTTCCGGTTTCGGCAATTAAAGACCTCGAAAGTTGCAGGTCCCTAAAGTGCCTGAGGCCATAACTTTACGCTTTTGTTCGCTTTAGCATATAACAATAACCTCAAAGCTGCCGTTTTATAATACTGTTTTTGCGAGATTTACGTTAATCGAGGCGGCCGATTGTTCGAAAAAACAATGCGGATTAAATATGAATTTTAGCCGCATAATTAAAAAATGAATCGAGTTTTTTTGTATTTGGTGATTTTTGATTTATATTTTATGTAGAAAGCGAGTAACAACATCGATAGTTTAAGTGGAGGTAACGGTAGTCGAATGGATTCTGTCCAGACTATCTCAAAAATCCCTGGTGCTCAAGAGGCTCTGTTTTTCGGCGAGCTTCTCGTAGCCAAGGGGCTGCTTAGCCGCGACGAGCTTCTCGATGTGCTGAACAAGCAGCGAGAGCACGGCGGGCGGCTGGGCGAAGTGCTGCTTAGGCTGAAGATGCTCAGTGATGAAGATGTCACCGCAGCGCTGGCCGAGCATTTCAGGATGGAGTATATTCACTTCGACGATTCCAACAAGAGAGATCTTATCGATATGGAAGTGGCCCGGCTGCTGCCCGAGAGTATCGCTCAACGTTTCTGCCTCGTGGCCCTGAAAGAAGTCGACAATAAAATCGTTATTGCGATGGCCGACCCGCTCAATGTCATCGCAATCGATACCGTTACATTGAAACTGAAACGCCAGATCAAACCGGCGATAAGCTCGCCCCGGGAAATCCAGCGGGCGATAGAGATGATTTATCACGGTTCCGATGTCGAGGAGCAGCAGCTTCGCAGTCTTGTCGAGATCGAGATAGGCGACGAAGACACCAAGGAAAACGACGCGTATCTGGAGGAGATTGTAGATGCCGATTCGGGCGGTGAGGCGGCGGCTAACAAAGCTCCGGTTATACGCTTTGTCGATCTGCTGATGAGCCAGGCGGTGAAAAGCCGGGCGAGTGACATTCACATCGAGCCTCAGGAAAATTCCACCGTGGTTCGGATGAGGATCGACGGCGTTCTTCGCGACATGGTCCCGCCGGCGAAAAAGATGCAGGCGGCGGTAATCGCCCGTATCAAGATTGTCTCTCACCTTGACATTGCCGAGCGTCGTTTGCCGCAGGACGGCCGGTTCAAGATGAAAATATCCGGCAGGGCCATAGACGTCCGTGTATCGACGATTCCGACGATATACGGCGAAAAAGTTGTTATGCGAATTCTCGACGCCACGGCCGTCAAGCACGACCTCGATGAGCTCGGTCTTGAGCCGCAGTATCTCGAAGAGCTCAAAGACATGCTCTCGCAGCCGCACGGCATCGTCATTGTCACCGGGCCGACCGGAAGCGGTAAAAGCACATCGTTATATTCGGCGCTGAACTATCTTAAGGACCCGACGAAAAATATCACAACCGTCGAGGACCCCGTCGAGTACCGTCTTGCCGGGATCAATCAGATTCAGGTCAAGCCCGATATCGAGCTGGATTTTGCGAAATGCCTGCGGGCGATATTAAGGCAGGACCCGGATATTGTCCTGATAGGTGAAATCAGGGACAAGGAAACGGTCGAGATTGCTATTAAAGCCTCGTTGACGGGCCACCTGGTTCTGAGCACGTTTCACACGAACGACGCACCCAGTGCGATCAGCAGGCTGCTTTATATGGGCATCGAGCGGTACCTTCTTGCTTCGGCTTTGAATCTGGTGATTGCCCAGCGACTGGTCAGAAGAATCTGCGAGCACTGCAAGGAGCCTGTCACGCTGCCCGAGGAAACGATAAAGCGTATGCGGATAGATCCCGAGAAGGCCAAAGATGTCACGTTTTATCATGGTAAAGGCTGTACGGCCTGCGGAGGGACAGGTTATCTCGGCAGGCTTCCCATCTTCGAGTTCCTTGTCGTGGACAGCGATATCAAAGACGGGATAATCGCCAGCCACAGTGAGGCTCAAATCAGAGCCGCCTCTCGCGAGAAAGGCTACGGCGGATTACTCGAGAGCGGAGCGGGCAAGGTGATGCAGGGTTTGACAACCGCCGAAGAAGTTCTGAGAGTATCATTTACGGAAAAAGTCCATTAACGGGATTGGAAAGTAGAAGGTCGGATAAATGAAAAGTTACGGATATATAGCTCGAGATGCTACGGGAGTGCAGAAAAAAGGTCTTACGCAGGCCGAAAGCTCGACCGCAGTAGTTGACCGGCTGCGCGAGCAGGGATTTACTCCTGTTTCCGTTAAGGAAGTGGCCAGCAGGACTCCGAAAGCCAGGCGGGCGACTCGTTCGAAGCGAATAAAATCGTCCGACCTTGCGGCGCTCTGCTGGCAGCTGACTACGATGCTCGAAGGCGGCATTCCCATAACCACCGCTCTGGACATAGTGGGCCAGGACATAGCACATCAGTATCTTCAAAAGGTTTTGCTGGAAATTTCTGAAAAGGTCAAAAGGGGCCAGCCCTTCTCTGAAAGTATTGCGGAATTTCCGAAAATATTCAACCGTCTTTGCTGTGCCATGTTATTGGCCGGTGAGACCAGTGGAAATATTGCCGGAGCTATGGGCAAGCTGGCGCAGTATTTCGATAATCGTGACAAGTTAGCCAAAAAGGTCAAGGGCGCAATGGCCTATCCGGTCTTTGTTATGACATTTATAATTATTATCGTCGTATTTATAATGGCTTTTATTGTCCCGAGATTCCGGAAGATATTCGACCAGATCGGCGGAGAGCTGCCCGCGTTTACACAGGGCTTCATGGCATTCTACGATATACTGGCGCACAATATACTTTATATCATAGGCATTATTGTGTTCTTAGTTGTTTCCATGGTCATAATATCCAAGAACAAGGGCGGCCATTACATGTTCAGTAAACTGGCTTTGCGTTTGCCTTTGTTCGGAAAGGTATTCAGTCAGGCTTTTATCGTGACTTTTTGCCAGACTACGGCGACTTTGCTTACCTCGGGCGTTTCCGTTCTCGAGGCGTTTAATATTCTGACCGGTATGACCGATAACGATATTATCAAGTCGGCCATTATGCGGACGAGAGAGCACATCGTAAGCGGTTCCAATATTTCATTGAGTATGGCGGCCGCCGGCTTTTTCCCGAATATGGTTGTCAAAATGATACAGGTCGGCGAAGAAAGCGGTTCGCTGCCTGCGGTACTCGATAGAGCGAGCCACCATTTCGAACGAAAAGTAGATGCCACCGTCACCACGATGATGAGTCTGCTCGAGCCTATAATGATTATAACGGTTGGTGCGGTCGTATCGGTAGTCGTTATTGCACTGTATCTGCCGATATTTACGATGTCGGATATGTAGAAAACGATATTAAATTAAAGATGATAATTTAGTCGGTTGCGGATTTAGCCGATTTTGATAATGCACAATTGAGATACTTCCATATAACATTTTTACAAACTATTTTAGGAGAGATGAAGATGACAAGAAGAAAAGGTTTCACACTGGTGGAGTTGATGGTGGTTATTCTAATTGTCGGTATTCTTGCAGCAGTGGCGATTCCTCTGATGCAGGGCCGCATCGATAAAGCCAAATGGTCCGAAGCGAATGCCACGGCGGGTACAATCCGGACAGCGGTTCGTGCCTATGCCGCCGAGACGAGCGTCGCGACGGCTCAGGGTCTTATCGGCGATGACCTTAGCGACGGCGATACACAGTCTGCCCTGGGTTTCAGTGCTACCGACTGTGAAGGCACCTATTTCGAGTCCGATGATTATACCATTACCGGCGTGGATGGGACAGGTATAGCCACAATCACGGTAACCGGCGGCAGCAAAACAGATTCACCGTCCGGCTCATATCGCTTGAATGCCAATGGTACCTGGACCAAGCTGTAAGAATCGGGTAATGCCTGACGGAGATCGACCTCTCGCCCGCGGCGGAGGATTTACGGATATTTTTGGTCTCCCATATATTATGTATAGAACAATCGGTAAGCAGGGAAGCCGAATTGATTGTCAGGCGGCATGAGTCGCTCAAAGTAATTACTTTGACTGAAGCAGTAGTGGCTATGGTCCCGGTGACCATAGCCGCTTTTTTAAGATGCCGGAAACCAGTTAAGAAGAGTCGATTTGTCGTTTAACCAGTTATTTTAGTCTTTTTTATTCCGGTATGAGCCGGTTATTGTAATGGCAGGATTTATACGGAGTTGAAAATTTTTTTTATAAATATTTTGGTTATGATATTTTCGACGTATATTTTAAATAGTATGAATTCTATACGCGGATAAGGGAAAAGCCCGTAAATCAGTTATCATCCTTGCGATTAATTACATCAATGCAATAGCTGCTTATTACAATAACGAGTATAGCAGGTTCATAAATCCAGTTTACCGGACTGACAAAATATTTAAGACGGGATGGAAGTTATGACGATTCGTAAAAGAAAATACGCACGGGCAGTGACGTTAGTCGAAGTAATGGCGGCCATGGCCATTTTAATCATTTCCTCCACAGGCGCATTAAGCTATCAGTATTTTTCGGCCAAAGACGCCAAGAAAGCGCGTTCTCAAATTATTGCCACGCGAGTTGCACAATTGCTTCTCGAAGACTGGAAGAGTACCGGAGGTTCGAAAGAATATGATCCGCAGAGCCTCGGGCTCGGTTTTTCCTCGGCTTTGGAGGTCCCTGCTCACTTCAGCCAGGGTGCGGGAGTGGGGCTCGGAAGTCCCCTGCACGATTCCGTACATGAAATCGAGATCGACGATGTCACATTGATGGTTATGCTGACATGGGCCGACGTGGCCGAAGATGACGTATCGGGTGTCATACTCAGACAGCTCGATGTGACAGTTACGGAGGACGAGGCGTGGCAGGGACAATCCCAAAAGAAGCTTGAAGAATTAAATCCCGTAATTTTGACAACGTATGTGCGAATGGATGCGGCGGGCGGATAAAAGTATCGGCCGGATAACAGAGGATAACTTTGAAACTTCAAAATTTAACAAGGATAGCTGAGATGAAAAGTAAAATTCGGAAAAGAAAGTACAAATTCGGTTCCGGCGTGACTATGATTGAAATCATCCTGGCTATGGCGCTTAATTCCATAATTGCATTGGCCGTTGGGATTCTTATAATAAGTGGTAATCGCGGCTGGCAGAATATTTACGATTCGGCGAATAGTAAAATCAGACAGGATGCGATTGTCACCACTCTGACATTCGGTAGTATCGGAAGAAAGGCGAACCGGCTTAGCTATCAACTTTATAAGACCGGCGGTGGTGCTTTCATTCCGGCGCTGCCGCAAACAACCGATCCCCAGGAAGTTGTCTCCGGAGACGCCGTGGAATTCAGATACTGGGACGTAGCTCTCGACGAAGAAGACAGTTATGATTTGATGGATACCACAAAGAAAGCTACTGCATACGCCTTATTTTATATCGAGGGCGAAAAATTGAAGGTTGACTATGGCCCTTATCCGCCCGGTGGTGTGCCGGAGGGCGGCGGGCCGAGAAATACTACCGGTGTTAATACTGAAATTCTCGCGGAGAATGTTTCTCTTGATGAAGAATCCGAAGCCGGAGCGTTCAGCCACACAGTGGTCAGCGGTCTCGGGCAGGGAAGTGTTCGAATAAATATTATACTCACGGACCCTGAAACAGGAAAGACCGAGAAAATAATGACCTCAACATTAATGCGAAATGTCTGGCCGAGGTGAGCATCGAATAAGAGAATTGGAGGATCAAGACGTGGAATATAAAAAATCAAATCCCGATATTGTTTCGCCGATAGCTCGAAATCATCGAAAGGGCTCGTCGCTTGTCCTTGTTGTTGTAGCTCTTGTTATACTGTCGTTTTTGGGGATAGGCATGTTAAAAGTTGCCTATGGAGTAAGGCATAACGCCATTAAGATGAAAAACGAGGCAATATCGATGCTTGCCGCCGAAGCAGGTTATGAAAAGGCGATTTTCTGGATGAGTCAGAATAAAGATATGCTCAGTGCGATTCAAAATGAGGATCCCGGTATAAGCGGAGGACTTAATTTGCCCAGCGGCGATGCCAGCTACCAGGTTATGCTTTATTCATTCGCCGGTTGTCGTCCGGTTTATAGAGTTATCTCCACCGGTAGCTGCGGCGAATTCAAAAGAGCAGTTGACGTTTTGGTTATCCAGGCCATGAGCGGCTGGGATATGGGCAAATGTGAGGTTCCGGTAGGCAACAACAGCACAGTCGAGGTTTATTTCGCGGATGGTGAAATAATTGATATGCCGCTTCATATAAACGACCAGCAGGACAGTCCGGATAAGATCGATGTTCACGTGAGCGGCGACCCGCAGTTTATGCAAACGATAGGGATGGGTGAATCGAGATACACCAAGACCGGCGGTGATAAGTATGGATCGGTTGTGGATGTTTTCGATAACGGAATTCTTTTCGACCAGCCTGATAACAGAATAACTGACACAGATACAGTCCAGAACAAGGTAGACCGCTTTAAAAACAGTACGAGCGCGCAATGCAGATTTACACCGGTAGCTAATGCGTCTGTTACGAATCCGTATGCCGCGGTTCAGCTTGAATTCTTCGTGGAGGACGGTGTCGGTAAAGTACGTATCACGAATGATTGTACCGTCCGGGGTAAGTCTGCCGGCTCGTATGATTATAAAATAAAAGACGGCAGCGGCGGAGAGAATTACGAAAAATACGACATTTACGGTTATCATTATATCCCGGAAAATGCGGAAGCGACCGGCCAGAGGAAAGTTCTGGCGGTGCAAGAGACTTATGTCACCCAGGATTTCGGCGGCGTCGAGTCCGAGCCGGGCGGACAGATTTATGTGGATGGTAATGTTGTTATCGGCGGCGACCTGTCCAGCCATAATGGGGCCCAGGTAGTAAAGGGCAGGGTTTCAGTCGTGGCCACCGGTAATATCTGGGTAGCCGATTCGATAACGGTCGACGGCTCGCACGATGTCGACGGAAAACCGTCGGCGGATAATTCCAATATTCTCGGTTTGGTTGCTGAGGGCATAATCAAGGTAGTTGACCCGGGTTTGTCCAGCAGTTCAGGTGCGCCGAGCGGATATTCCGGTCTCGAATATGAACCGGTCGGTTTGCAGGATGAAAGCGGCAGTGGCGGTTATTGGCAATGGCAGAAGATAAAGGGAAAGTGGGTACAAGTTTATGTGCCGCCGGGGGATCCGGAAGAGTACGACAGGCTTCTGCCGGATCAGACGATTATTGAAGCGTCGATTACAGTCGGCGGCGGCGGCTGGGGGGCCGAAAATGTCGGAAATAGAAAGGAGTACAGCGGGAAACAGGATGATTTAATCGTTCGCGGCACTATCACCGAGGCGGTTCGAGGCGCAGTCGGTTTGGTTGGCAGTGATGGATATTTGAAACAGTATTATTTCGACAGCAGAGTGCTCGAGGGAATTTTACCCGGTGATATATGGCTGCAGGGCAAGTATATTCCCGCGCCTGCCGGCTGGCACGATTATCGACCGGTCAGTTATGATTAATCGTGGAATATAATCCGGCAATCCCGGTTGTCGGTTACAAGCATAACGGTTTTAGTTGGGGCAAATAAATCCCTCCAAAACCGTTTTTTTTCGATTATTAGCGTAAGTCCTATAATTGTTTTTTGTACCTCTTAAAATTCTTCCGAAGTTGAATTTCCATGATCATTGTCCTACGTCATTCGGCAATATTATAAATCAATTGTTCGATAATGCTTGTATTTTGGTTATATTTTAGGACGTTCCATCAGAGTGACGTGCATCCCGGAATATGAAGAAAAGTTCGCATGCTTTTCAGTAATATACCCCGGACGTTAAGCCGACTAAGGTGTTATGAATTTGAAACAAATACTCAATCTGAACAGGAACGAAGTCTGTGGTCTTGATATCGGCTCGTCGGCGGTCAAGATAGTTGCTATACGTAAGGAAAATACCGGCTACAAAGTAACCGCAGTCGGTATATCGCAGATAGCGAACAGACGCGACAGCCAACACGAGCAGGGTGGAAACAATGCGAACGTAGTCAAGGCAATCCATGATTGCTATGCGACAACCGGTCAGAAAACAGGAAATAAACTCAGGACGAAACTGGCTGTTTGCGGGATCGGCGGTCCGGAGATCGCAGTGCGGGATTTCGAGTTTCCCCCGTTGCCGGAAGATGAAATTGACGGAGCCGTAACTCTGGAAGCGGGACTGGTTTGCCCGTTCAATCCGGAACAGGCGGTTGTCGATTATCAACTAATACCTGACGGTGACGACATGACCAGGGGTATCCTTGTTGCAGCCACGAATACACTGATAAAGAGTAAAAGGCATCTGGCCCAAAAAGCCGGACTTAAGTGCGTGCTGATGGATGTGGACGGTCTGGCGTTACTGAACTGTTTCAACAATCTCGTTAACGAGCATGAGAAATCGACGACGGCAATTCTTAATGTCGGCGGCTCTTTTACCACCCTTGCGATTATGAGTGACGAAGGCTGGCCTTTTATTCGTGAAACTGCACGAGCGGGCGATTATATAATCGCTCGTATTGCAGAAGCCCAAAACAAATCGCAGGAAGAGGTCACCGGGATTTTATTCGGCGATTCGCCGGACGGCGGGACAAGTCTCGGGGACAGCCTGGAAACGTCCTGTAACGAAGTGATAAACGATGTGAACGAGACCCTGCGTTTTTATTCGGCCAGTGAGAAATCGAAGCAAATCGAAAAAATATTTGTCTGCGGTGGTTTTGCCGCGACAGGCGGTTTTGTCGAGCTATTGTCTCGTCGTCTGGGTATGGAAGCGTGTTTGTGGAATCCGTTTGACAGCGAGCTTTGTCATACGTCCGAACAATACAGGGACTTTTTAAGTAAAAAAGGCCCGGCAATGGCGGTTGCCGCCGGTCTTGCCATGAGGTCTATCGATAAAAACGGCGAGAAGAAACATGAATAACAGAGCAACGAAGATTATATTCACAATAGATCTGCTTAAAGGCGAGGGTATTCCCTTCAGGAGCGGTCCCGCCGGTGTGGTTTTAGCCGTGATAACCGCCGCTGTCCCGATTATTATAGCAATTATATTCGGTGGATTGTATCTGAATAACGAGGTAGTGAAGTCCCTGAAGGCCGGGGAAATAACCGCGCTGGAGAAAAAGATTGACGGATTGTCGGACGTCATAGAGCGGCAGAGAGCTTTGGAGAGGGAAAAATTTCACTACAATGTTTGTCTCTCGGAGGTGAAATCCACGATAGGTAAGTTCGATCAGTGGTCGCCGGTTTTAACCACGCTTGTCGAAAATATGCCCCGCTCGGTTATTTTGACGGAACTGGAAGTGGAACAGAACATGGTAAAGAAAAAGGTTCCGAACAAAGAAAAGCCCGGCAAAATGAAAGAAGTCGATGCGTCTGTGACGACTATGCTGGTTACGGTTTGTGACAATTCGCGAGCCGAAAGTGACCAGGCGGTTAGAGAATTTCGTGATTATCTCTGCTCTTCGTCTTTTCTCGGTCCGAAGCTGGAGAAGGCCGAAGTTTCGAAAGAATCCGGCACTCTCGGAGGGCGGGATGTCGTTTATTACATGATCAATTGTGTCTTTAAGGCTGAGTTATAGCATGGACATTCCGAAAGCACTCAAAAAAAATCTGAAGATATCTGCTGTTATATGGGCGGTCTGCCTGGTATTTTTTGTTTTGATTTACGTACTTGTTCTTGGGCCGCAAAGCCGGGCCAGGAACAGACTCGAGAGTGAATATAACGAGAAAAAACAGACGTATGAATTCGCACAGAATGCGGCACGCGAGGAGACCAGAAACAGACTTCTCGAGCAAATCGGAAGTTTGCGAAACGACCTTGGTGTTTTCACCGTCGATATCGATAATTCAGCCAACCTGATTTTCGATATAAGCAGGATAGCCCGCGAGAAGAATGTTGGCTCATTGAACGTCGAAAAAGTAAAAGAGGGGCGGGTCTCGGACGAGGATCTTGCTAAAAATATATCCGAGAGCCGGATTAACATCAGTTTCGTCGCAAGTTTCAGCGAGTTTGCCGCTTTCCTGAATGCTTTGGAGAGACATCATCCTGTTCTTTTTGTGAACGAGTTTAAATTAATACAGTCGAGTCAGAATGACTCGGCATACCAGGTTGATATCGATGTGGCTGCCCTTATTAAGAAACAGCAGGACAATAAAGCAACTGCAAAGTCTGCGCAAGCGATGTCAGGTGAAAATATATGAGAATATATCCGGTGAAAAAAGTTATATATCGGATAACTGGAACAGAAAGTCTTCGGTAAGGAGCTAAATTAATGGATGCACATGACCAGGAAAACAAGGCGAGCTCACCCAAAGATTCCTCGTCGGTTTTCAAGGGCGGACCGATTATGCAGGGCGAGAGTAAAGGCAACAACCCGATGGCAGAGCCCGGGGATTCGAATCCATATCGGCTCGGACAGTCATCGCACGGAGATTTTTCCAAGGGACAGTTTGAAACCGATCCTGCAGGCAAGGGCCCCGGAATTTTCCAGCAGATAAAGGGCAAGCTTTTCAAAGAAGAACCGGGTGTAAATAACACAAAACAGAAAGTAATGGTTATTTTAATACCGATCCTTTTTATCATCATGATTTTTATGTTCAGACAGGTGCTGAGCAAGGCCCCGCAGGAAACGGAGGGCGCGACAAATGACGATTCGCCGGCCGTCACTGCCGTTGATTCCGGCGGTGAAATCGACTGGCGGATTCCGGAACCGATACCTATGACGATAAGGGATCCCATCAAGCCCGGGACACAGACAGTAGTTCCTGATGCATGGCAGGCCGATTCGAATAATTTGGAGATGCTCAGTGTCAGGGGTATTATTTATAGCCAGGACAAACCGTCCGCCGTTATCGGTAACAAGATCGTGCATCTGAACGACAAGATAGATAATGCCACTGTGGTTCAGATCGACCAGGATTTCGTAGTCTTCGAGAGAGACGGAAAAAGGTGGATGAAAAAAGTAGCGGAATTGAAGACAGACTGGGAACAATGGCAGCAGAAAGAGCCGAAGCAAAATCTGGAAACGAATAAATTACATTAAGAAAAACGGTCATGGAAACTTAACCGTGCGCGGCTCACAACGAACAATAAAAAGCTCGAAAAATACTGTCAATTAAGATATTCGGTTAAAAAATTAACTATAGCGAAGGGAATATTATGAAAAATATTATGAAAAAAATTAGGATATTCAGGATATTATTTGTCTGGTTAATTGTCGGTTTATGCTGTATTACATCGGTTGCCGCTGACGCGTTGGAACAAGACCAGGCGGAGGAAAAACCGTTGAGCCAGCTCGAGATGAGATTGCAAAAAAAGGTTTCCATTGATGTCAGCAATGTCCCCATCGAGATGGTTATAAGGCAGTTGGCCGAGCAGGTGGATGTGGATTTTATCAAGAGCCCGAATGTTACCGGTAATGTAACAGTCACGCTTACCAGTGTCTCGGTCGAAGAAGCTCTGCAGAGTGTTCTCGACGTACACGGCTGCGCTTACATAAAAGGCGAAAATGTGGTCCGGATACTCTCTCGCGAGGAACTCCCCGAAATATCCGAAAGGCTGGTAACAGAGACTTTCGAGATTGTTTATGCGGATGTTGTCGAGGTCGTCAGGGCACTGGACAAATTCAAGTCGCCCCAGGGTTCGGTATCCTCCATCCAGGGCACCAGTCATATAATCGTAACCGACACCGAGGGCAAAGTCAGAGATATCGCCAAGCTGATCGAAAAGATAGACCGCATCACGCCGCAGGTGCTGGTCGAGGTGAGGATTTACGATATTACCAGCAAGGACAACCTCGATCTCGGTGTCGACTGGTACGCCAGCAGGCGAACGAACTATAACACAAGCGGTCTTCCCATAGGCGACGACATAGCGGTCAGCAAAGGCGGCGCCGATACTTATGTTTCCAGTATAACCGACCCCGCCCTTAATGCGGGATTCAATGCCGGGACAAGCAAAACCGCCGCCGCTACCGAGGGCTATCTGCAGTTCGGCATACTCACCGAACATGCCGATATCTTCGCACAACTCAGGGCCGAGCAGGAGAACATCAATGCCAAGCTGCTTGCGAATCCGAGAATTATGGTTCTTGACAACGAGACTGCCCTGTTCGATATCGTTACCGAACATCCCTATGTCGAGCGAACCATAACCGGGGCCACCATAACGGAGACTGTAAAGTTCAAAAATGTCGGTATCAAGCTCGGCGTCACTCCCCATGTGACAATGGACGGCATGGTGAGGATGCGTATCGTACCTGAGTTCGGGGTAGTAATCGGCCAGGTTCAGGTTTCATCGAGTAATGTACCTGTTGTCGATACACGTAAAGTCGATACGATAGCGCTGATCGAGGACGGTCACGTTGTCGTGCTGGGCGGCCTGCGAAAGAAAGACACGACCCAGCAGATAAACAAGGTGCCGCTGCTTGGCGATTTGCCCGTGCTCGGGCCACTGTTTAAATTCGAAGGCGAAACTACGGTCATTACAGAGCTTGTGGTTTTCATAACGCCGAAGATTATTACAGGTCCGGTCTTGACGGAAAATGAGCAGCATGCTTACAATGTGACCGAATTCAAAGGGCCGAAGTCGAGCAATACGAAAGCGGAAGATAAGCTCGAGGGTAAATAAGAATTTCGTTTTGAAAATTCTCGTATTCGATAAATAAGGCGGATTAATCCTTCTTTACATAGAGCGTCTGGGAAGGGAAAGCAAATTCGATTTGTTCGGCCTCGAAACGCTTCATAATCTCCAGGTTCACCCGTTCGTTGACCTGATTAAATAACCAGAAATCGGGCGGTTTAACCCAGTAGCTCATGTAAATATTCAACGACCAGTCATTAAAGTCATTGAAGTAAACCCTCGGCAGTCTGTCGGGATCGGTATTTATTTCCGCCACTTCGGCGAGCGCTTCCTTGATTATTTCCACCGCCTTTTTCGTTTTCTTATGACCGGAATCATAAGTGACTGTGATATTCGAGGTCCTGCGGATAAAGGGCCGCCGGCCGATGTTTTCCACCGTTGAGCTTGTGATTAGGCTGTTGGGTATCGTGACAAGATGACCTTCGAGTGTGCGGACTCGTGTACTTCGAAAGCCTACTTCCTCGACCGGCCCGCAGTGTTCGCCGATTTTTACCATCTCGCCCATTTGAAACGGCCGGTCGGTAAATATAGTTACTGAGCCGAAGAAATTGGCAATTGTATCTTTTGCCGCAAGAGCAATTGCGATGCCGCCCACACCGGCGCCCATTAGAAGTGATTTGATGCTTGTTCCTAAGATATTTTCCGCGATAAGAAGGATAGCGATGATGGCGATTGTCAGACGCAGAGCTTTGCGGACTATCGGAACGAGCATATCATCGAGTCTTGTGTCTGTTTTGCTTACTACACGATTTAAATAGTACTCGATAACGTCCACAAGACGATAAAGGGCATAGGCTGCCGAAATAGCCGCCACAACTTTGGCAATTTTTATCCAGCCTGTCCCGATTGCAAATCGTATTCCCAGTTCGTCATCGAAATATAAAGGAATCCTTGCTAAAAATATACCCGCGGCGAATATAGCCACATACACCGGTTTTATGAGCGCTTTGAGCAAAAGTGACCGGAGACATTCGCCCTTTTTTTGCACCAAACGGGAGCTATAGCCGCTCATGGCAAATTGAACAACCCGCCCTGCCACCATTGCCACAAGCACAACCAGCAAAACAAGTGCGAACCGCCAAATGGCGTTCCCCTTGATGATTTCGTATTTGACAATCATGGTCCACCAGTTGGTTTTATCCCCGGCTGCTATTAAAAAAGATGTCATTTCTTTACTCCTGTTACAAACACGAACACATTTATATTTCGATTTAGGGCTGAATTATTAAATATCCAAGGCAAATAATCAAGAATCATATTGTCGACATTCGAGTGTTTCATTAAAATTAATACGAACAATCCCGTTCTATTTGTGTCATAGACATAGTATAATTTTTATGATAATGGTTTCGGATTGAGTAAGTCACTTTTTTGGGGATAGATATGATGAAACGCATGACAGTGAATTTTATCGTCGATCTGGCGGCTTTTATCGACTTGCTCGGTCTGATTTTTACCGGTTTTATTATCAAGTACATTCTGCCGCCCGGCACGAGTGGTCTTGGCCGAGAAATAAGTGGTGGTCGTGGAAGGGGAGAAATCAAGCAGCTATGGTCGATGACACGTCACGAATGGGGTGATATCCATTTTTATATGTCCGTTGTATTTGTCGCTTTGATGCTGACACATTTAATCCTTCACTGGATCTGGATCAAGTGCTGCTTCAAATCGCTTTTTTGTGTTTCAAAAAAGCCCTGCGATTCGTAATCCCCCGCCGCAGGTTTCGGCGATTTGCGGCACAAATTTATTGTTGCATCCCGGCAGGCAATCTGTAATACTCAAAACCTTTAATTGGAATAAAGGATTGAGAATATGAGCCAGAGATTTTTTTCCAGGGAAAGATTCCTCGGGGAAAAAGCCATCGTTGTATATTTTATCGTACTGAAATTAATTGTGTGCCTGCTTCCTTTCGAGTACGGCTATTTCCGGGACGAGCTGTATTATATAGCGATGAGCGATAATCTGGATTTCGGTTATGTGGACGTCCCCCCTCTTGTCCCGCTTTTTCTGGCCGGTGTGAGGTTCTTTTTAGGCACGTCGTTTATTTCCCTGCACCTTTTGCCCGCCGTCTGCGGTGCCCTGGTCGTCTGGTTAGTGTACCTGATGGTCAAAGAACTGGGCGGTGGCATATATGCGCAACTGCTCGCGCTTATGTGCGTCACTCTGGCTCCTATCTATTTATGCTTCGAGACCGTTTATACCTATGACGCCTTCGACAAGCTCTGCTGGACATTGCTGCTTTATGTATTATTGCTGGTTCTCAAGACCGGGAATAGAAAATACTGGATATATTTCGGCATTGTCGCCGGGATAGGCCTGATGACGAAAATCTCGATCCTTTTCCTCGGGTTCGGAATATGCCTGTCATTATTGTTGACAAGAGAGAGGAAATATTTTCTTTGCCCGCAGTTATGGATAGCTGCACTTCTGGCGCTTTTGATTTTTTCCCCTTATATTTTCTGGCAGATAAAACATGGACTGCCAGCCCTGGAGTATTATAAAAATTATGCGACCGGCAAGACGTGGCCGTCAACACCTGCGGAATTTATAAAAAATCAGATTGTTGTTTTGAATGTTCTTGCCGCCCCCATATGGATTTCGGGAATTTATTATTTTATTTTTAACAGCAACGGGAAAAAATTCAGAGTCATCGGATATGCGTATTTTATTGTCCTGATTCTTTGTATTTATAAGGAGGTAAAATTTTATCTTCCGGCCCCGTTTTATACAGTCCTGTTCGCCGGAGGTGCAGTTTGCTTCGAGGCGTTTGCGAGCAGGCATAATTTTGTGTGGCTTAAAAGAATTCCGCTCGCGGCGATATTCCTGATGGGAATCGTTAGCGTTCCGTTCGTAAGACCCGTTTTGCCGGTCGATGTACTTATGAAAGTTTCCGGAAGAGGCGTGTATATGGGAGTAAAGGGAGAACGGCAGAGAATCGGGCGGCTTCACCAGCATTTTGCCGACCGGTTCGGCTGGGAGGAAATGGCCGCAGTTGTGGCGGAAGTTTATAATACCCTGAACGAAAACGAGCGTTCCAAAGCATGTATCCTGACGGGGAATTACGGGGAGGCCGGGGCGATATGGCTCTACGGTGAAAAATACGGACTCCCTAAACCGATAAGCGGGCACCTCCAGTATTATATCTGGGGCACGAGAGGAAATTCGGCGAACGCGGTGATTTCACTGGGTATTGACATTGAGAAATTGAAAGAGCAGTTTGATAGTGTCGAGCAACTCGCTCACCTCGATTGCGATTTTGCTATGAATTATGAGCGGTACCTGCCCGTTTATGTTTGCAGGCAGCCGAAGAAATCGTTAGAGGAAATGTTACAGGCGTTCAAACATCTGGATTAATTCTGTTCGCAGAACGGGACAAATACATGAAGTTGCATTGGTTAGTAATTAGTTCTTCGCTTTTGCTTATATTCACGACCGGCTGCCAGGAAGCTCTGACCTGGGCCGGTGCGAATCTTTATCAGGCCCAGACCAAAGATCCCGAATTGAAAACGGGGATGCAGTTGATTCTTGACGGACTCGATGCAAGCCCGCGGATTCGAGTGGGATATTTACCTACCCCGACTCTGGGAACGGTCTTTTCCGGCCCTAATGACCTGGGGCGGCACGGATATTGCCCCAATCTCTCGGAGCGAAACGGCATAGTATATACGTGCAAGGCCGGAGCGATTGACATCGGCCATGCCCGTAAAGCCGCTGACTGGACGTTATTTCTCGCTGCGAAATGTTTCAAGCAGATAATGAAAAACGAGACCGAATTTCCGTTCAGGTTGTATGAACCTTCGCGATATTATGTCACCGTGACTTACCCGGATAACTGGAAAGATATGTCACGCCCGGAACGGGAAAAAATCGCATACGAAGTTTCCGTCGGTCTCGGCCGATACCTGGCCTTTACGGCGGTGACATGGCACGAGGTTATCACATGGTTCGGTTTCAAGAGCAAAGGCCTGGAGCCGGAATATCCATCCGCGTTTACGTGGGAAGAGACGTTTTCGAACCTGTTCGGCACGCACGTCGCCGCTTTGGCAATCGAGGACGCCGAGCATGTGTACAACGAGGCGGTGACATTGGCTTTTGACAGCGAGCTTCGACGGCTGGATATCCAGTCCGCCGGTGTATCGAGGCATGCCTCTGAGAGCGTCAAAGGGCCGTGGTTTACGGGAGATTTCTACTGGATAGCCATGAAAAAGAGGAACTTCGACCTTGGCCTCGACGATGGTTGTGTTACGCCGATACTGATTCCTTCTGTCTCCGAATGCGAAGGAACTCAGGCCGAATCGTTTCCGGTTCCCGAACTCGATTTCGTTTCCCAATACGGATTCTCTGTTCGATTCGAGATTAAGCCGAATATATGGGAAGGCGGTGCCATCCTTGATATCGCATACCCGGATGGGCATAAGGGTAAAAAACGCATCGAACCGGCTGTCCACTATCCCCCGATTATGGCCCATATCCGAAAACAAGCCATAGAAAGATACGGCCCAGATTAGAAAAAGCCTCAGGAGTATTTTTTATACCCCCCTACTCACAATTAAATCAAAAGTTAATCCACCGGCTCTGCCGGTGAGAATTTATATGGCTCTGCCGTTTTGAGCGTTTATATAATGGTTCTCCTGAGGAAGGCCCCGAAGGGCAAGGAGAAC
>Ga0272441_10004333_pt1 | contig 25893 bp, 19 predicted proteins | sample SSMProp6N_FD_193582 | JGI IMG/M metagenome (GOLD analysis project Ga0272441, IMG submission 193582) | Marine sediment archaeal communities from Little Sippewissett salt marsh, Falmouth, MA, United States - SSM-Prop-6N | ecosystem: Environmental > Aquatic > Marine > Wetlands > Sediment ...
TCAAACAATTAGGTCTTAGCTGCTGCCGAGCTATTGTCGCCTTCCCCAACTACGTCAAAGCTGGATTACAGCCTCTGGTCTGGCTGGTTGTCGGCGCGGCCGCTTTGGCTGGGGCCTATATTGCCCTGCGCGGCATTTGGACCATAGTTCAGATCGCCTTGACTGCTCTGGGCATCGAAGGAGGTTGAGCCATGGCAAAACAAACCAGACCACAAATTAGCACTAGAAAAGACAATTTGACCACAATCACTGATCAAGATGGCCAAACGATATTGGCAATCGGATCTCAGGAATACACCATTAAATATCCCAACGGCATTCTACATCATCGCTCAATCAATGATAGTATCCCACTGGTATGTGGTACCGTTTGGGAACCGAGCATGCTTAAGGCCAAGTTCCCGATCTACCTTGGGATTTGTGCTGAATGCCGCAAACCTTCACTTTTTGGTCGCAGCAGGCACGGAATAGTGGCGTTAAGCAGGGCAAAAATTTGTGTTGATGGGGGCGAACTTTGTTGCCCGCGCCACCGCCGAATCGGTCGCGACAAAAAATGGCGATGTCTTAAACATCATAAGATATACCTCGCAAAACGCTTGGGTCGTGCCATATTCTGTGAACGGAAGGAGGGGTAGCCATGGCTGGATTCCAACATGAGCTTATTCGCCTTATAAGAGGTTTTCATCTGGATTACAGAGATCCTATCTGGAAAGAACGATTATTTATGGCGGAGCAGGGCATGTATTCCGAGGAGTTCTGCCAAACGCTAATCTACGAAGCCCGGCTTGCGGCAGAGGGCCACATTGACCAAGGCAATCTCTTATATCGTACGCCCGATGAAGACGAGTTTTATGCCCAGGGTAAACCAGACATAGAACTCGGCAGCCTCATAGAAGGCGAAGAAAAGCTGCGATTTGGCATTCGATATAGAGATCGGCCGCGAAATGTATTGATACTGGGCGGGGCCGGGGCTGGGAAGACAGTCACGTGCAGGAGCATTTTTCTTAATGTCGACAAACTGAACCAGCACGATCCGGAGAATCCCACTCTGTTGTTTATCATCGATGTCAAAACAGACAACCGCGACCTCGAGAACAGGCTGCAGGGAAACTGCCTCTACCTTTCGCCTTATCACAACCTGAAAATCGGCTTGAACGGCCCTACAGACGTGCCACCTAACGTATGGATCAATACTTTGAGCATGTCTCTGGCGGACCGGTTGGGCTTGATCGTGTCACGCAGTTGTCTGACAAGCCTTATCAAGGTGCTTCTGGTGGCACAAAATCCCGGTCTCAACGAGGAAGAACTGGAACAACCCGGCTCAAGCAAAAGCCTTATTTGGCCATCCTTAAAAATGGTCTTGGAAGCTATAAAAAGACAGGATGTCCTAGATTGCGTCAGCTCTAAAGCCAGCTACGGTGAGACACTAATCCAAACATTGACTGGTTTTTTGCAGGACTCCGGCACGATTTTTGATTGTTCGAACGGACTGGACATACAGAGGGATGTGATTGCCAAGAAAAGGCACTGTATCTTGGATGTTCCCAATCTGCCCCCGCCGGTGCTGGGTTTCGTAGTGGATTTCTGTATAAATCAAGTTCTAGTAAGTCGGCTTCAGAACAACTACAAGTGTGATCGCACGGAAATTATATACGGGATCGACGAGGGCGACATATTGATGGAAACGGAATCACAGGGAGATTTTTCAACCAGACTTTCACCTTGGAGTAGATTATGCCGCCTAGGCCGAGAGGCGGCCTTAATGTCCGTGGTAGCGATCAGTGGGCCTCAAAGCGCAGGAGAACACATTCATCGCAATACCGTGTATACTATCGCCCACAACTTGGCTGACAGCCATTCGGTCGCAGTTGCACAACATATGCTCAAACTGAGACCAGCTTGCCAGCGAATGTTGAGTTCGCTATTACCCGGTCAGTGTATATTCCAGCAAAATCAGGCATCGTGGAATCACGCGGTGTGGTGCCAGGTGGACTATGTAGCACCTTCCCGAAAAACAGGGCCCATCGAATACGAACAGTTGCCGTTCACGCCGGCTGTTGAGCTTTCCCGGGCCCATCATGTGATTTCTGCACTGAACGACATGGTGGCAGAAGACAAGAAGGCACATCGACGCATAGGTTCCCGCTCCAAAGCCGGTCTTAGTCAAAAGGTCCGGATGCTGCTCACTCTGGCTGTATCACATCCGTACATGCCTGTGGCCCGACTTTTCGACAGAATAGACGGACTTGGATTCTCTGGTCAGAAAGCTGTTCGCAAAGAAATTCAAGATAATAAGTATGCCGAATTCGCCGAGGTGCGTATCGGTAAGACCACCATGCTTCTGATCGAGCCAAAAGACACTGCTTACCACCTTTTGGGCCAAGAACCACCTACGGGTGAAAACCGCGGTCGCGGCAAGCTGGTGCATCGCAGCCTGGCCCACTGGATTAAGCAATACCTGGCCAAGCAAGGACGTCAGGCCTTTCTCGAATGGGTCGTGCCGGGCACCAACCACCCGGTAGATGTGGCGGTCGAAGCCGACGAGCTGTGGGATGCCTATGAAGTCTGTGTGACTGCTTCCGGCAACCTCACCTCCCACATAACAGCCTGTTTCGAGGCTTCACAAGTGGTTCGCAAGCTGTTCGTCGTCACGACGCAGGCGCAGATCGCCAAGCAGCTGCGCCAGCAGGTGCTGGCGGAAGTGGGCTTAAAACCATACATCAGCAATATTGTTTTCGAGAGTATTCAAAATTACATTCCCAAGGAGATCTAAAATGAAAGCCAATAAAATTACTATCGTCTTGTTGATCACGTTCACGGTGCTGGGCTTTATCCGTGCTGGCGCGGACTTTCACATCGCCAAGATACTTCCCTTCTGTGATGGTGAACCGGCAGGCAGTATTTATCCCTGGGCTGGTCTGATATTGGTAGTCATCTTTCTGTGGGGACTGGCCCGGCTGCGCCAGCGCAAAGATAATGAATGATCCGGCCGGCCAATCGTACCCATTCGTATCTACGGGTAAAAGCAGTTCTGCCGCCTTGTTAGACATCATCGCTAATAAAGTCACTTCTTAGCGGCACATAATCGTAACAGACTTCATTCATCACGCGCAGAGACTCTGCGCCTGTTAGGCTGCAGAAGACAATCACTTTTAACCTTTTTTTGAAAGGAGCAAAACCATGAGTAGAATGCCATTCAATCAACGGTTCATTCCTGAACCTCCTCCACCGCCCGAGCCAGAATATCGCTTTCGGTGGGCCATCTTCATCGGGATCCCCGTAGTGATCCTTGTTTTCTTGTTTGTGCTCGCCGGGATCGAACCGTCGTTTGCATTCTCCGACATTATGGAGGTATTCAACGTCGTCAACGAAAACGCCTACGTTCGCCTGGCCTGCCTGGCGGTCGTGCTTGTCGCCGCCACCCTGGTCGTCAAATTCTTGCGGCGCAATCGTGACCATTGAATTGAATCATCATTTTTTCACAGGAGATGGTCATGAGTCCTACCAATACAGAAGAAACCGCGGTGCTTGACGCTGCGCCGGGCCATGCCGCCATTACCCTGCAGAACCTCTGTCTGGATCTGCAGCACAAGGCGGAAAGCTTTCGCAGATCCCTAGAGAAGTTTTTGGCCAAGAACCGGCGTGAACTGGAACTGGAGGAAACAGCAGACCTCGTGCAAAATTACTTCGACCGGATTTGGCCCGACGGCCTGCCCGGCTCGGTAATCATTTCCTCGGCTTCGTTCGACCAGTTCGACCGCTGGATCTTTCGGCCGCCCGTCGATGGGCCGTTGGCGGCTTCCTTCGCCGCCGGCGGCCTAGCGGCCGGGTTTACCGCCTATCGTCGCCAGGGTGCGATGGTGATCGATGGTTTCAGTCCGGTCCCGCACGTGCCGCCGCGTTCTTTTGAACGGTATGTGTCTGCTCCCATACACTTCGACAATGGTCAACAAATGACTGCAGCAGAGTTCTCCCTATTGGGGCAGTTGCCGCGTCCCCGACAACTGACCCAACAAAAACTGGCGCTCTGGCAGGAATATCTCGATTGGAAACAGAAACTCGTCTTTGTCGGCCAGATCGCCCTGCGTTATGAAAGCTATAAGCGAACTGAAAACGGCCAGATCCAATTCGTGGTTCGCACGAATCGCGATATCTCCCGCTTGACCCATTGCCGGGATACAGTCCTGCTCGCCGCCGCACTTACCGAGTCGCGTTCACCTCAGCGATGGGATCCGGCCGCAGGCCAGAGAGCCAATCTGATCCGTCTGGGACCGGTCCAACAAGTCCGCTACGGCGCTAACGGTCGTGGCCATCTTAGAGCCAACCAACGGGTACAAAACCCACAGGATGAGACATCCCACGTGCTGGTAACTGTTCAACTAGACGAAGATGAGGACATCGACAGCGAGGATGAACAACTTGAACTACCGGAGCAGGGATTTCTCTTGTCGGCAGTGGGCGGCGATCTCAAGCCCATCTATAGCGAACGCCGGGCGATCCAGCGGTTGCTGCGCGGCCAAAGCCACAACTGGTATCTGCCGGACATTCTCTTCGATATCACCAACGTGGCTCACCCCCTGCAAGCGCAGGAGGATTTCAATCCGAGCGAAGGGCCTTTTCTCCTCAATGATGACCAGCGACAGGCGATCAGAAAGGCCTTGGCGGCGCCGGATATGGACTTGGTCCAGGGACCACCCGGTACAGGCAAGACCACGGTCAATGCCGATATCTGCTGGCGAGAAGGTAAGGGCGGCCGCCGCGTACTCATAGCCAGCCAAAGCAACCTGGCGGTCGATAACGTCCTTTCCCGTATCAGCAGCGATCCGGTCATACGGCCGCTGCGCATCGGCAATCCCGATCATATCGAGCCGGAATTTCATGAATTTTTGTCCCCGCATGTCCTGCGGCCCTGGTTCAGGTCGATCCAACATGTCTGCCGACAACTAATCGAACAGGCACAAGGTCAACAGACCCAACTCAGGCAGGGGCATGAGGCTCTGGACCGGCTAACATCCCTGGGGGGTCGGTTTTTGGAAAACACTCATAAGTTGGATGCCTTGAGAGAACGAAAGACGGATGTAACCAATAAGCTAAACGAACTACAAACCCGCAGGCAACAGGCTATCTCCCAACTGGAGATGTGTAAGCGGCAACAGAATGTTCTAGATGAACTCATTGCCTGGACCCATAATCCCACCTCTGTCGCCCCTTCACTGGAGTTGCTCGGTCAAAATCCGATGCTGGATATTGCAGCAGTTGCTATAAGACAACTGAATGAATCAACTACAGACTGGCGATGGCGGTTACCTTGGCTTGCACAGGCAACCATGGACAATAATTATAATCTGGCCGTGATATCGACCGCAAGCCGAATCGTTTCCTTGGCCGATCCTTTGCAGCAAACTGTACGAGAGGCCTTGCATCATTGCGGCGATTCACAAACCGAAGATTTTCAGGATATTGATCTGGCGGAATTGCTCCAACGTAAACAACGCCTGTTCAATTCCGACCGGGATGAGGACCTGCTGGTGGTAGCCCGGATCAACCGCCGGATCAAAGACCTGCAGGCCGCCGGTTGGGGACTTTCCTGCCGTAAGCTTCAGGATTACTTGCAAATCCTGTTTGAAAACCAATTGCCGATGCAGTTGGAGAATCTCACTACTTCTCTGGCTCCGGAGTCCGGCTGGGAATCTATTCTGACAGCCTTGCGAGAGATGTGTGCGGCTATTCATACCAACTGGCAGCCAAAGATCGATAATGCCTTGGGCCTTATGACCCGCCAAGCTGAGCAGGAGCAAACCATCCTGACAGACAGCGCTCAGCGGCATGAGTTGCAACTGGATGAAATCGTCTCCCAGATCAAAAGCCACGAGATATCCAACGCAGATCTCGACGATGAAATCGAATCGCTGGAGGCAGCATTGCAACAAAGCCGCCAGCGCTGGGGCCAACTTTGGCCCCAGGCCTGCCCCGATTCACCCTCTGCTTCCGAGAATATTCCCGAGCCCGATACGGCCGTCTTACAGGAGCGGCGCACAGCGCTGCAAACCTGGCTGGAAGAGAACCATGCTGCTGCCGACCGACAGGACCGCTGGAAGACCATTCAGGCCGACTGGATCATGCAACTGGACAGAACCGATGCCAGTCAGGACAGCCACTTGATACAGCTTTACAAGGACCGAGCCAATGTCGTGGGCCTGACCTGTCTGGAGGCGGGCCAACGCTCCTTCTATGACCGGCAGGATTTCGAACCATTCGATACGGTCATCATCGACGAGGTCAGCAAGTGCACACCCAGTGAACTGCTGATGGCCATGATGCTCGGCCGTAAGGTCATCCTGGTCGGCGATCACCGCCAGCTGCCGCCGCTACTGAAGGAAAAAGAAAGCAGCTTCGCCGAGGCTGTCGAAGAAGGTCGGATCTCCGCCGAAGATTTCCAGCGTTTTGGCCAGTTGGTCACCACCAGCTTTTTTGAAGGCTTGTTCGAAGCCGCCAGGGAACCCATCCGTCATTCACTATGGGAAGGTTATCGTTTCCATTCCCAGATACTGGCGGCGGTGAACCAATTTTATGGCGGTCGTTTGCAGCCGGCCGGCGGTCAGGACGTTCTCGATCAACGCCGCCAACACCATCTGACAATTCGCGACCGCAATGGCGGCTTCTTACTGGAACCACATCAACATCTTCTCTGGATAGACTCCTCGCATAATGCCAAGGGCAAACTTTTCTTGGAAAAACAGATCGGCAGCTCTAAGGTCAATTTCCTGGAGGTCGACCTGATCGCTGCCAGTCTGGTCCGTCTCAACACGGCACTCAAAAAAAGAGGTTACGGTTCGCCGTGCCGACACCGAGTTCAGAGCACCGAGAGCGGCCTGAACCTTGGGCAATGGGTGAAACAGCGGCTGCCTCATGCCCCGGTTGAAACGATCGATGATTTCTTCACTCGCAATCAGGTCAGCATTGATGGTCACCCCGCCAGCCCGGAAACGAAGATCAGGACCGGACAGAGATTGTATCTTGATGCCCGTATGCCCGTTGGCATCATCACCTTCTACGGGGCCCAGCTGGGGCGCATCCGCCGCAAGGTCCGCCAGCTGCAAGACAAAGACCCAACCTGGCTGGACGCTCTGGCTATCCGTACCAATACGGTGGACAAGTTTCAGGGTATGGAGATGCCCATCATTATTGTCAGTCTGGTGCGTTCCAATCCGTATCGGCCGGTCAGCCGGTTCGTCAAGGAATACAAGCGGATCAATGTCGCCCTCTCCCGCGCGCAAAACCTTCTGATCATCGTCGGTTCGGAGCTGACCTTTCGCAGCGTCTTGATCGACCTTCCCGGTATAAACGGTGAAGGATCACGTCAAGTATCGGCTTACGCCAATATCTATGAACTCGCAAAACAATTTGGAGGACGTCGTTATGCCCGAGACCTACTCAAATGGTAAAGCACCTTCAGAAAGTGAACGGCAAGGTTTGCCGTGGTTTTCCGCCAGCTTAGACTGGCCTTATGAAATGGTCGGCGTTGAGGCCCAGGTCACCGCTACTCGCCGACCTAATGTTATGGAGTGGGCGGTGTTGCGCATCCTAGAGGAATTTCCCGAGGACCTTCCCACCCTGGTCGAAGCGGCCCAGCAACTGGGTATCATGGAGCCAGCATTCCTAACTGATACCATCCGCCGGTTGATCGAAGGGGGAATTATCGAACGGCAAGGACCGGAGGGTGAGCTGGAATTCGCCGGTTGTCGCCTTACAGAGAAAGCGGACGATTTCCTTAACGCCAGGCCAAGCGGCCAATTCCCCGAACGACACGGATTGAAGCTCTATTTTGATGGTATAACCGGTGAGCATATGTCCCGGCCCCCGCGTCTTGGCCGCTCGGAGCCAAAAAATCCGATCATCTCCGCAGCGCAACTGCCGCCGCCGCGCACCGATTTGGGCCTGGACCGCACGCGCCATTGGGCACACGAGCAACGGGAACCATTTCTGGCCGCCAATTCCGAAATCAAAGAAGTCAAGGTTCTGGACGAACAAGGCGGCTATCTGTGGGCGCCGGTACGAATTGAGGTGTCCATTGATAACGGCGGCAAGATACAGTGTCAGATATCTTCGGGCAGTGAAGCGCAGAGAGCTTGGTTCGACCAACTCCCCGCCGATCACCCGGTATTTGAACGGGTACTCCGGCAAGCGGTCTTGGAGGGATGGTCGGACGCTGCCGTATCCGAAAGACCCTTTCCGCTAGTGCGTCAGGAAACGGATCGGCTTATCGCACCCGTCTCTCTCGAGCAAGAGGCACTAGAGCTAATCCGTAACGCCCAAAATGATATCCTGCTCCACAGTTTGTGGCTGAAGCGTGCTTCCCTAGTCAACGCCTTGCGGCAGGCGACGGGACGTGGGATCCATTGCCGGTCTTTCGGAACTGCAACTAATCTCGGTTATGAATTTCTGGAAGAAATTGAAATGGACCAAGATGCCGGAGATGTTTTACCGGTGGTTCTAATCGTCGATGGCTGCCACTGTCTGAGATTGGATCGGGTTCTCCTGCGAATCCAAGAACAAAACCAGCGGGAATTCATCGTCCCGTCACTCACCTCAAAGATGCGCACCTTAGACTTGTACCAACAGCTACTCGATCAAACCAACGTGGTTTGATGGGTAAAATTTTCCCTCTGACCCCATGAAAGGAGCCTCTCATGAGTTCTAACGGTTACTATCGTGCCCAGTTGGCAGCCGAGCGGCGTCGGCAATTACAATTGGAGCAATTGACCAACGAATGCCGCGGCTTACTGTCCGCCTGTGAAAGTGCGATCCAGAGTATCATCGAGCCGGCCGTCCAGCAGATCATCGCCCCCGACTTACAGGCCATCCGGAAAGAGATGAATTTGCTTGCTGCTCAGGTGAACACCGCTCCAGAGCAGGCCAAAAAGCAGATCAGCCAAATGCAGAAGAAACTCAATGCCGTAATCTCCTCCGGTCAGGCCAAGGCCAACCAATGGTCCCGGCAACAGGCCGAGGCCCAAGCACAGCTGCAGCAGTTGCGCCAGAGCCTGACCGCCCAGCAGCAGTCCGCCAATCAAGCGAGTCAAATCCAGTTGACCCAGGTGCAAAAAAAACTCGATCAGGCTACCACCCTCTATCAGCAGCGGCGCTACGATGAGTTGGCTTGCCTCTGTCGGCAGGCGGAAAAATGCCTCGAACAGGCCGGCGAAAAGGTCCTTGATGAAACGGTCCGGCGTGAAGTGATGCGCGGTCTGCTTTCCACGCTGGGCAACATGGGTTTTGTGCTCGAAAAGCCGGTATTGGAAGGTGAAGACCCGGCACATAGCGTCGTCAAGCTCACCGGTCGTCTGCCTTCGGGACGTATGGCCCGCTTCGAGGTCAATCTGGACGGCCGGATGGCCTTTGACTTCGACGGTTACGAAGGCCGGGCCTGCGCCAAGGATCTGGAAACCATCGGCAAGACCCTCCAAGAAAGATTTGCCGTCAAGCTGGAAGATCGCCAGATCACCTGGAAGAATCCCGACAAGATCGCCAAAGGCGCCCGCAACCTGCCCACGGGCGGCAAAACCCGTCACGTTTAAGAATAGGAGGTACACACATGACAACGGAAATTGTAAATGAAACCCAACAATGGCTGCAAACCCTGCAGCGGGAAGCCGCCATCCGCAAACTCCTGATCCTCCACGACAATACGCAGGATACTTTTTACGACGAGCAGCAACGGGAGTACGTCAATTTACCCCAGCTGCTGCTGCGACTCTTTCAGCGTAACACCCAACTGGGCTTTACTCTCACCGGCCAGTGGGACCAGGTAGACGGCCTGCGGTTTGGCGACAAGAAAATGCGGGACCGGTTCCTTGCCGCCCTGCAGGGTCAGACGAAATCCCAGAATAATCGCGGCAATCAGGCTTATGATGTCGGTACTGGCAGCAATGCATCGCCGCAACAAGACGATCTGCTCTATCCCGAGCCGACCGATTTGACCGCCGCCATTCGAGAAGTATTGGCCGGCCAGAATGAACGGCCGGTCTTTATCCTGGATTACACCCAGTACCTGGTCACCCAGGCGGACCATCCCGATCCCACCGAACGCCAGTGGATGCTGCAGCTGGCCAAGGCGATAACCGGCCCCGATGTCGTTTCGATCAACAGTGACAGTCTAAAACAAAACAACGGCTTGATTATTTTCGTGACCAGTAAGTTGGGAAATCTCCCGCCCATGTTCTATCAGGACGACCCCCGCGTGCGACTTATCCCGGTGCCACCTCCCAGCCGTTGCCAAAGGAAGGGTTTTTTCCTCCGGCATATGGATGACCTGCGGTGCGAGCAGCCCAAGTCTTCCAATCCAGCTACTCCGGCCGCCGCCCTGACGGCCGGCCGGGAAGGCTTGGCCGAGATGCTGGCGGACCTGACGGATCGGCTCAAGATCCACGATCTCAAGCAGATTCTGGCCCTGTCGTTGAGCACACCCCAACCTCTGCCGCCGGAAAAACTGCTGAACCTCTATCGGTTCGGCGATCAGCGCTCGCCCTGGGAAGAGCTCAGCCAGGAAAAGCTTCGCCAGGTGGATGACATCCTCAAGCAGCGGGTGGTGGGCCAGGAGGAGGCCGTCGAGCATGTCGGCACCATGACCATCCGGGCCTTCATGGGCCTGGCGGGCCTGCAGCATTCCGATAAGCGCAGCAAGCCCAAGGGCAATCTCTTTTTTGTCGGGCCGACGGGTGTGGGCAAGACCGAGCTGGCCAAGGCCTGTGCGGAGTTTCTTTTCGGCGACGAGTCTGCCTTCATCCGCTTCGACATGAGCGAGTACAACCATGAGCACAGCGACCAGCGTCTGATCGGTGCGCCGCCCGGTTATGTCGGCTTCGAGGAAGGCGGCCAGCTGACCAACGCCATTCGCCAACGACCCTTCAGCGTGGTGCTCTTCGATGAGATCGAAAAAGCCCATCCCCGCATCCTGGATAAATTCCTGCAGATCCTCGAAGACGGGCGGTTGACAGACGGCCGTGGCGAGACCACCCACTTCTCGGAAAGCGTGCTTATCTTTACCAGCAATATTGGCGCCTCCGAGATTCCCGATACCGATGATCCAGAATTGATTCGTCAGCATTTTCTTCAAGCGGTCCGGCAGCACTTTGTCAAAGAGCTCAAGCGACCGGAACTACTGAATCGCTTGGGCGACAATATTGTGGTCTTCAGCAAGATCACCGATGGCAATTTCCGCCGTGCGATCCTGCAGAAAAAACTCCAACCCCTGCACAAGTATCTCCGCGAAAGGTTCGGGGTCACTTTGCAGCTTTCATCCGAAGTGCAGGATCACTTCATCGATAGCTCCAAATCCGAAGACGGCGGTCGGGGTGTTCTCAATGTGCTGGAACGACAGTTGATCAATCCCTTGGCGCGTTTCGCCTTCGAACGGCTGCACCAGCTTCGCCGCGGCCGCACCCTGGTGGTGGCATTGCACGAAAAACAGGTTCACTTCGATTTACAGGAGGATACCCATGAACAACGAAATATTGCTTAACGTCGCCGATATTCGGCATTGTTCAGAGGTGAACGGCCCGGGCATCCGCACCGTAGTCTGGGTGCAAGGCTGCACCCGCAAATGCCCCGGTTGTATCAATCAGCACATGCAGGAACACAAGGAGATTAAACTCTTCGAGCCGGTGTTTCTTGGGAAAATCCTTGTTCAGGTCAAGAAAGCTATCGGCCTGACAATCTCCGGCGGCGAACCGTTCGAACAATCTTTGGCCTGCGCCCTGCTGGCCGAAAGGTTCAAGCAGCACGGCAAGTCAGTCATGGTCTTCACCGGATATCCGTTCGAGGAGTTGCAGCAATCTCGCGAACCGTCGGTGCAGCGCTTCTTGAAGAGCATCGACCTGATCGTCGCCGGTCCCTACATCAGGGAGCTGGCCTGCGAATCCCGCATGTGGCGGGCCAGCAGCAATCAGACCGTTCACTACCTTAATGGCAGCGCCGCAACGGAAGAGCCCGATCCTCAAGCCGCCACGGTAGAGGTCAAGGCGGACGGCGAGCGCATGTTCTTGACGGGATTTCCCGCGTCGGAGGATTTGACCTGGTTCGACACGCTCGGCCGAAAGTTACGCGAAATCGGCGTTTGATTGTCTTTGGCGCAGCTCGCTGCCTAAATCTGCTTGGCAGTCGGCCACGATCTTGTCGCAGCGACCGCAGTAAATCCCGCAAAACTTTTCTTCGGGCATATTGCGACGGCACAAGGGGCATTGTTTCACCTGTATCACCTCCGTTGTTGGCTGGACGGCTTTTTCACGCGCTAATCGATATGTCATGCAGAACGAGGACAGAACAAGGAGGCTCGTCAGCCACTTCGCATCCGCCGACGGAAAGAATCGATTACACTGAAGGTTATAGTTAACCAATCTGCCTATAAGTATCTTTGGAGTTTATGGACATGGAAAAGAAATCACAGGGAAACCAAAAGGAACAGCCACGACCCAGTCTCGGTCAACGGGTAATTCGATCACGCTATCTGTTCAAGAACAGCCAGGGTAAAGTGATCGAAACACCCACACAACTCTATCAGCGCGTGGCCCAACACGTCGCCTCCGCAGAACACAATTACGGCTGGGACGACGGCCGGGTTGCGGCGTTGGCTCAACAGTTCGAAGAGATGATGAACCAAAGGCTTTTTTTGCCCAACAGCCCCACCTTGATGAATGCCGGTCGGCCAGACGGCATGCTCAGCGCCTGCTTCGTGCTGTCCATTGAGGACAGTATCGAAGCCATCTTCGAGACCGTCAAGAATACCGCCCTGATCCAAAAGAAAGGCGGCGGCACCGGCTTTTCGCTCGACAAATTGCGGCCTACCGGTGACAGAGTCGGCTCCACCGGCGGCAAGACCAGCGGGCCTATCAGTTTCTGGCGGGTGATTTGCGAGACAACCAATGCTATTCAACAGGGTGCCTTTCGGCGTGGCGCGAACATGGCCATGATGAGCACTACCCACCCGGATATCTTGAAGTTCCTCGACGCCAAGCAGGATCCCGATGCCTTTACCAACTTCAACATCTCCGTAAAGATCACCGATGAGTGGATGCGGCAATTGGATGCCCACCCCGATGCACCCTTGACCGTTACCAACCCGCGTAACGGCCAGCGATTCTATCTGCCGCGAAGCCTCGACATCCGGCAATATGAAATTGGCGATCTTGTACCGGTCCCGAGCGAATCCGGCAGCACGGTTGACTTCCCGGAAGAGGGAGACTTCTGGACCCATCAGCAGATCTGGGATCTGATCGTTGCCAACGCCCGTGAAACCGGTGAGCCAGGCGTATGCTTCATCGATCGTGTGAATCAGGACAACCCTACTCCTGTTCTAGGCCCCATCGGTGCGACCAACCCCTGCGGCGAGCAGCCCCTCCTGGATTATGAGGCCTGCAATCTCGGATCGATTAACCTGGCCAAATTCGTCCTGACCGACGGCAGCGATCTGGATTGGGATAAATTGGCCCGTATAGTGGAGTTGGGGATTCGTTTTTTGGATGATGTGATCGATGTCAGTTGCTGGCCCAACGAAAAGGTAGAACAACGCACCCGGATGAATCGCAAGATCGGCCTGGGCATCATGGGATTCGCCCATTCGCTGGTATTGCTGGGTATCCGGTATGACAGCGAGTCAGCGATCGAATTCGCCCGCCGGGTAGGTAGATTCATTCAAGAGCATGCTCATCAGGCAAGCGAAAAACTCGCCGGCGAAAAAGGCACTTTCCTCAACTGGCAGGGAAGTATCTGGGATATCAAGTACAACCGGCCCATGCGGAACGCCGCCTGTACGACGATTGCCCCCACCGGCAGTATCTCCATCATTGCCGATTGTAGCAGCGGCGTTGAGCCGATATTCAGCATCGTATTCGAACGCAAGGCCTTGGATGGGAAAGAATTTGTCGAGTTTGATTCCCTTGTTGAGCGGTTAGGCAGTCAACAGGGCTGGCTGACAGATCCTGTCCGCGAGCAACTGGCCCAAGGCGTACCGCCACGGGAAATTACGGACATTCCTGCGGACCTCGCCGATGTCCTGCTGACCGCACACCAAATCACTCCCGAATGGCATGTGCGCATCCAGGCCGCGTTTCAGGAAAATATCGATAATGCGGTTTCCAAGACTGTCAATTTGCCGGCGGATGCCACGGCTGCGGATGTCGATAAAATCTATCGGCTGGCCTACCGGCTGGGCTGCAAGGGCATCACCGTGTACCGCCATAACAGCCGGGAGAATCAAGTCCTTTCTTTCGTGCATTCGAGCCGTAAAGCAACTCGTCCATCAAGCACTCCCCGGTCCCGGCCCCGAAAGACCGAAGGCCAGACAATCAAGTATCGTATGGGCTGCGGCACGCTGTTCGTGACAGTCAACATGGATGACAACGGACTATGTGAGGTATTTGCCAATCTCGGCAAAGCGGGGGGTTGCCCTTCACAATCAGAGGCCACCAGTCGAATAGCTTCCACAGCCCTGCGGTGCGGCGTCTCGCCAACTGTCCTGATCGAACAACTGAAGGGCATACGCTGTCTATCTACCATCACCCGGCGGAAAGATGATAAGGATATCGATGTGCTGTCCTGTCCGGACGCAATTGCCAGGGCCCTGCAAGACGCTGTAGGACAACTCCCGGAAGAGATCGAAGTTCATCCGGAAAAAAGGTGTCCGGCTTGTAATTGTCCTCTCCGTCGTGATGAAGGCTGCAATGTCTGCGACAACTGCGGATATCGAAAATGCGGCTGATGAATGCCATTGTGGTGTTTTTCCCCAATCGGGAAAATTCGAAAGTAGCAGTCGCATCACCAAGATAGGCTCAGAAAATCACCCCCATAAATGCCGAAGACCAACTGGAAAGCATCCGCATCAACCGCAGATCGGTTCTAATCTACCTATATATGACATGACTCGTTTCGTTCATTTTTCTAAAGGAGATAAAGATATGTCACGAGAATTAATTTCAACCGAACTGAAGAATATCCAGAGACTGGCAGGAATTTGTCACGAAGCCGCTGTCGCCTTGATCGAAACCAAGAATCCATGGATACGAATCGGATGGCGTTCTCGCCTACGGCCCACCGATTATCAGCGGGCGCGCCGGAGCGTACTGGCAAACTTCTATGAGACACAAAGAAGAGTTGCGATGATGCGTAAAAGTTCCGTAAATCCCGCGGCGATACGCTCCGCTGCGGATCTAAACCGACTCCAGGAATGTTGCCTCCGTTGCATAGAGGAAAACGGGCAGGCATTGTTGCCCGGAACGCAATTCAATTGCATGCTCCAGGAGATGTTGACCGATGAGCAGGAATAGAGAATCAGGCAGTTATCCAGAGAACGTAAGATAATGAAGAAAACGAAAAACACATTTGATACTTGCGATCCCACTCGTCAGATACAAATCTTGGGTCACGAAGGATATGGCGTTACGGAGCTGCGTATCTTCGACCCCCGGCCGATGGTGGCTTACGTGGACAACATTGCAGACGGTATCCGTTTGGCGCAGGAAAAAGATGGCCAGACATCGGGAATATATATTGGTGTGCAACCCCGCAATGTTGGCCTTTTCGACTTGGCGCCGAATTGCTGGCAGCCTGCTATGGCTTATCCCAACTCTAATTGTGCCACGGATAACGACATTGAATACATTACCGCCATCTTCTTCGATATCGACGTTGCATCACAACAACGCAGGCTAGGCCATCCAGCCTCTGATGAGGAGCTCAATAATAGCCTCAAGGCTGCCCAACTGCTCGCCCAACAGGATGGCTTGGTCTTTTCCTGTGCTATTTGTTGCAGTGGTAACGGCCATTATGTTCTAGCGCCAATAGTGCCTATTGCGGTGGATTCTCGGGAAGTTGCACACCAATTCAAGAGGTTTTGTGAATTGTGTGCGGAAAAAGTTTCCCAGCAGGTGCAGGGAGTGAAACTTGATCCGGTCTATAATCTAAGCCGCGTGATGCGCAAGATGGGCACACTGAACCGCAAGGGTAACCCACTACCTGATCGGCCTCACCGCAGGGCACATTTCATAACCGAGCCAATGCCCGTCGCATCCATGGCCTTGCATGAAATGATCCTCAACACCGAAATCCCAGTCGTCAAGCACAGCAGCGAAATATTTACTTCTGGAATCAAATGTGACCTCAAAAAAATTGAGAAATGTGATTTCATCAAGTGGTGCCGGGAGCATGCGCTCGAAGTTACCGAGCCCCAGTGGTTCGCCATGATTATCAATCTGGCCCGGCTCGAAGGCGGCCCGGAACTCATCCAGGAGATTTCGGCCCTGGATGAATCTCGATATGAACAAGAACAAACCTACAGGGTTATCATGCGTGTGCTCCGGCAAGGATACGCACCTGTCTCATGCGATAGGTTGAAAGAACTCGGTTTCCGCTGCCCGAGATTGGGCAACTGCCATGCGCGGGCCCCCATGTATATGGCAGCATGCGCTGTTCACTATACTTTATGAACATACTCAGGAGGTTCAAACAATGCGAAGACCCGAGAAGACATTTCGATGCGGTCCTATTGCCGCCAGCATTTGGCAGGACAGCAATGTCCATAATAAGCAGGTCGTTACCTTCTATTCCATCAGCATTGACAAAGCATACAAGGACGGTGAGGAGTGGAAACACACCAACTCGTTTTCAGCCGAAGATCTGCCCAAAATCGCCTTGGTGGCCAATGAAGCATACAAGCATTTAAGGCTGACTTCCGCCGAAACAAACGAGCCGTCTGATTAAGCCAATGAGATATTGCGGAGTCCATTGCACCAACTAAGAGAGGAAAAAAAGATCGCAGATTCAAATTCCATATGAAGACCATGAAGACGGATGAAAGAAATTTCGGCGATACTGAACCAACGCAAGGCCATCGCATCACGGTGAGCCTTAAAACACTTGCTCGTATGCTCGATGCGCACCGATCATCGGTTCGCCGCTGGCTTCAGCAGGCCGGTATTCATCCGATAGGGATCGGCAAGGGGCGAAACGGCGCCATCCGCTACCGTTGGCCGGATATACAGAAGTGGCTTGATTCGCTCGATTATGTAGACTAATCATGCCGAATTCTCGGGCTTGACCAGTTTCAAGTGCGGTACTTGGCTTTGTGAAATATCGACACCATTAAGCTTGCGAAGAATTTCCTGCAGCATCTCCTTGGTGTCTCGATCTTCCGTTCCGGATGGTTTATTGTCTTCGAATTCGACGACTTCGGCCATCTTTTCCGGTATCAGCGCTGCGTAGTGACGACGGCAGATCTCAGGGGAATTTCCCATTAAAGTAGCAATCTTATATAACGATTCTCCCTTTTGGGCCAGATGACTGCCAAAGGTATGACGGAAATCCAGGCAGGACCAATCCAAATCGCTGGCTTTATTGATTGCTCGAAGGTCTTGGGAAAAATTATCCGGATCCCAGCGTTTTCCCGTCGGCGAGGGGAAAAACCAGACGCCACGGTGGGGCGGTCTATAGCCCTGCAGGATGTTTCCAAGGGCCTGACTGATGGGCACTATTCGGTTTCGTTTGGTCTTGGGCTGCCAGCTTTCCCCCTCAACCGTCTTGGACTGCACCCGGATGTGTCGTTTCTGTAGATCGACATCGTTGCGGGTCAACCAGATACCTTCTTCTCGCCGCAGACCGGCGTAGATATAGGTCGCCACCATCGCCAGCAGCAGGGGATGATCCTCGAGGATGTCCAATTGCTGCTGGATCTGGTCCAAGGTCAAAAAACGAATCTGCGGCGCAGGTTCCCTCTGGCGTTCCACCCCGGCGGCGGGATTGGGATAGCGACGGTCCCGGCTGCGAAAGTTGTGGTACTTGATGGCATAGTTGAACAGTTTATGCAGCGTCTGCCGCATCAGATTGGCGGTCTTCGCCGACCAGTCATTTTTGGCAATCCGATCCGCCAGAAAACGGTTGATTATCTGGGGGCTGATATCCTCCAGCAGTTCGGCCTGCACGTGTTGGTCGGCATATTTATCGAAGAATTTGTCCTCTTTTTTGACCCTTCCTTTGGCGCCGGGTATGCCGGGTTTGAGACTCTCGCAGATCACTCCGAAGAAGACCCGCAGGCGGCTGATGTCGTTCTTGCAGGACTTGAAGGTTCGCGTGGCGATCAGGTGTTGGCAGAAGGCCTCCAGAAGAACCGCCAGGGGAATTTCACTGGCCACCTCCAAGTCACCCAGTGAAAGTTCATATTCCAGCCGCTTGAACTTCGACCGAGCTACCCGCTCGTTCTGGGTCCCCAGCGACTTTCGGACCAGCTTTCCCTCGATACGGTAGTCAACCCAAAACGTTTTGCCTCGCTTGTACAGGCCAGCCATGACATACATCCTTTCCGGGCCGCAGCCCCAAACTCTATAGTAAGGGATGTTGTCTTTGTGGCGGTGTTATCTCGATGACGATGCAATTTTGTTCACAATTTGTTCACAGTTGCCGCCGGCGCAAAAAAGAAGCAACGGTGTAAACCGTTGCTTCATTGTGACTTATGAACTAGCGGGGGCAGGATTCGAACCTGCGACCTCCGGGTTATGAGCCCGACGAGCTACCAGACTGCTCTACCCCGCGATCTTTATAAATTAAATTTTCCAGAATCTCCTTAATGGTCTATTATATTTAATTGCTCCATTTACTTAATCTATTTTATTCTAGTCACTTCCATAAAACTGTCAAATGAAATTATCGACATTAGATTTAGTCATACGAAACATAATGTTACATATTATTGATTTATTCTGAGTATGCTCCACAATAAATATCTCATAACCGCCTTATTTGCAAGGTTTTAAAGGATATTAAAACACTAAAATATAATCGGATTTTATGATGTATTTCTGTATATATAATTGAATCCATTATCTGCTCTGAAAAACATCATAATGAAATACACGTGCTCTTTTGGTACGACCATTATCCAATTAAACCGGTCCATAAATGATTCAAACAAGAATTGTAACTTGTTTAACAGGTCTTTTCGAATGAGCATAAAGGCGATGTGTTTCCCCAGCTTTTATAAAATACGAGTCTCCCTTCTTAATGGTCCAGCATCCCTTTCCTTGGATTTCGAGTATAGCTGTACCGCCTGATATGATAACACCGCCAAGATCACCCTTATGAGTTTCCCATTCAGTTTCCTTTTTAGATTTCTGGATCACTTCATAAAGGAACTCAAATTGAATATTCGCTCTTTTTGGTATCAAAAATTTATATTCTCGGTTTTCATCGGCAATAGTCTGCATTTCATCTCCATGAAATACTGTCTTATCCTTATTTTCAGTGCTACATGAGAAAAATTCCGCTAAATCAGTCCCCAATCCCTTTAATATCTTATCCAGGGTGGCCAGGGTAGGGCTGGATTTTCCCTTTTCGATGGCAGTAAGAGTTGCCGGTGATATCTCCGAGCATCGGCTCAGTTCACGTAAACTCACCTTCAAACCAAGCCTGAAATTGCGAATCGATTTGCCCAATTCTGCGGCATTCATAAAATATCCTCATGAAATTTTCAATAAATTACTGCATCCCTGCCAGATTGTCCAGTTAATATCATTTTTTAACCATGTTGTCACGATAAATGCGCCAAAAATATAACTGCTTATATGACAGAGATATAAGAACGCCTAAAAAGGTTGATCTCAAACAAAATTGGGATTTACAGGAAAAATATGCTTGTCGGCATAATGAAAATACAATATTTATACGAACATACTGTTTACTATAACAAACACATATATTTGTTTTAATTTAGAGGTATCTAATGACTAAGCTGGCGATCTACGGCGGGCCCAAGGCTGTCGATAGTCTGGGACCTTTTCCAACCAAAATCGGCAAGGAAGAATTGCTCGAGGTTCTTGATTTGTGGCAGTTTTCCGATGAAGGCACTGTCGCTATAAAGCAGATCATTCAGAAGGAAAAAGACCTGCAAGGTCCTCACCTTTTCCGTTATTACAATCCACGTCCCAGTAAAGTTGTCGCGGCCGAAAACGCCATGAAAAAAATGATTGGCACTTCCTATTGTATGGCCACCAATTCTTGCACCTCTGCTTTGGTAGCGGCTTATCGCGCTCTGGGCATAGGTATGGGTGATGAGATCATCGTGCCGGCTTATACATTTTTTGCCACAGCTGCCACGGTTGCATCATCCAATGCCATTCCTGTAATTGTGGATGTGGATGAAACCCTATGCATGGATCCTAAATCAATTGAAAAGGCCATAACCATACGTACCAAAGCTATTGTTCCTGTCCATATGCGAGGGGCTCCAGCCCAGATGGATGCAATTATGGATATGGCTAATAAGAACGGCATACCGGTGGTGGAAGATGTGGCCCAGGCGGCCGGTGGTTCTTTTATGGGTAAAAGGCTAGGCAGTATCGGCAAAGCCGGCTGTTTCAGTTTTGATTATTATAAAGTGATTGTTAGCGGTGAGGGTGGTTTTGTAACTACCGACGATAAAAAGCTTTATACCCGAGCCTTGAATTGGCATGACTGTGCTGCTTGTTGGCGTCCAGATCGTTTTGGGCCGGAACAGGAAGGCGAGGACTTGTTCTGCGGAGAAAATTACCGTATGAGCGAACTAGAAGGTGCCGTCGCCCTGGCCCAGATCCGCCGTGCAGACCAGATTATCGGTGGACATCGCCAGGCCAAAAAAAGGATCAAGGAACAGATCGAGCCCCTCAAAGGTTTGAGTTTCCGCAAAATAACTGATGAAGATGGTGATACGGGAATTTGCCTGATTATCTTTTTGCCCAATTCGGAAACAACCAAAAAGGTTTTACCCACACTGCAGGCTGAAGGCGTCCCCTGTGGGGGAATTTACGACACCAAAGTCCGGGACTGGCACACCTACAACTATTGGGAACATATTCTCAAACTCAAAAGTGTTGCACCAGACCGTTTACCCTGGAGCGGTGTCCCGGAAAACGAATTGCCCAGATATGCCAAGGATATGTGCCCCAAATCTCTGGAGATGCTTTCCAGAGCAATTTTGATTGATGTAGATAACAACTTGAAGGAAAGTGATTGTGATAAGATAGCAGCAGCAGTCAATAAAGTATTGCGGTATTTTCTTAGCTAGAGGAAAAATGAACATGGTAAAACTTAGTGTATGCGCGGAATGTTTTTTTACAAATTTGCCTTTTACGCAGCGTATCGAAAATATCGCCGCTCTTGGCTATAATCAAGTTGAATTCTGGCACCCAGAGGGTGTTTTTGATGGCGAAAACATTGATTTTACCCAGCCTAAAGACGCTAAAACCTTGAAAAAGGTGGCTGATGATAACGGTATGGTTATTAATGACTTTGCCTTCAGTGCCTGGGACGGTTCCATTGGAGGCAGCCCCACCAATAAGGCGGAACATCCCCGCTATTTTGATCAAATTCAAAAGATGCTGGATTTTGCCCAGGCTATTGACTGCAAAAAAGGAATCTTACTCTCCGGACTTACCCAGAAAAATATTTCCCTTGATAAAATGATCGACAACTTGAAAAAGGCATATACTAAAGCAGTGGAATTGGCCCAAAAGTATCAAATTACTCTCGTGCTCGAGCCTCTTAACTCTCTGGTTGATCATGCCGGTTATTTCTTTGATGGCACCGACGCAGCGGTCCAGATAATTCAAGAATTGAACAGTCCTAATTTCAAACTACTGTTCGACATCTATCATATGCAGATCATGCAGGGCAATATAATTAACTTTATCAAACAAAATATTAATATTATAGGTCATTTTCATTCCGCCGGTGTACCCGGAAGAGCCGAACTTTTTGATACCGAACTAAATTATCCGATAATTTCCGAAACAATCGATGCCTTGGGCTACAGTGGCTGTTTTGGTTTGGAATATTTTCCTAAGTTAGACTCCACGGAATCCTTAAAGAGGACCCGTGACTATTTATCGTACTGACAATACCATGGCATATGAACCCGGTTTGGAACGGAAATGTTCCTGGAATCTATGATATGGAAAATTTAAGTAGGGTCGATCTAATAATTTTCGTCGGCTATTTTGCCTTAATCCTTGTATTTGGTCTATGGTCCGGACGCGGAGAGGGTAGAACAGCCCGCGAATATTTTCTGGCCGGTGATAAACTCCCCTGGTATGTGATCGGTTTTTCACTGGTTGCAGCCAGCGTCAATAGCGAACAAATGATCGGCACCGTGGGAATGGCTTATAAGGAAGGTATGAAAATTGTCAATTGGGAAATCTGGATCATGCCTCTTATGCCTTTCTTACTGTTTATTTTTATTCCTATCTATATCCGAAACCGTATTGCTACCATGCCCGAATTTATGGAGAAAAGGTTTGGACCTGGTTGTCGCAATTATATCGCTGCCTTGACCATTTTTTCTTACATCTTTGCCAGCTTATCCGTAGCTGTGTACGGCGGCGCCATAACCTTGGGCAACTATTTTGGAATCAACTTCAAATTGGCTATATGGGCTATTATAGCCTTTGTGGCTGTTTATAGCATTTATGGCGGATTGTCTTCAGTGGCTTGGACAGATTTAATTCAGACCTGCCTAATTATGATTGGCGGGATTATGCTGTTTTGTTTTGCCTATCAGAAAATACCGGGCGGATTCGCCTCCATGGAAGCGGCAGATCCCCAGCGTTGGCATTTGATTCAGCCTATTAATGACAAGATTGTACCCTGGCCTGGTCTTATCATCCATAATTTCACCACCTTATTTTTTTATATAATTTGTAGCCAGTTTCTTATGCAAAAAATATTGGCTGCTCGTGACGAACGAGATGCCCGTGTCGGTTCTCTTTTTATGGTTGTTTTGAACGCTCCTCGACCTTTGATAACCGCCATGGCTGGCCTATTAGCTTTTTACGTATTAAAGGAACCGCTAGCCAGACATGATGAGGCGTTTTCGGAATTGCTCAAAGCCGTGGTACCTCAGGGCTTTCGGACCATAATTCTCATCGCCGTCATTGCTGCCATGATATCAACTGTTGCCGCTTTGGTTAATTCTTCTTCTACTTTGCTTACCTTTGATTTTTACCATAAATATCTCCACAAAAACGCTGACAACAGACAACTGGTAATGTTTGGCCGCATTACTTCTCTGGTCATCTTGATTCTTGTGGGACTGTGGTGTCCGATGGTTGGTAAATTTTCAGGGATTTTCCTTTATTTTCAGAAATCGATGTCATATTTCGGCACCCCCATTGCCTGTGTCTTCCTGCTGGGAGTGCTTTGGAAAAGAATCAATGGCACAGGCGCCTTCACTGGCATGATAGTTGTGACCCCCCTTATGTTTCTTGCCGAATGGCTTTACGGAGCGAAAATTGCTTTTCAGTATATTGCAGGTATGGGGTGGTTGTTGACTTTCTCGATAACCTTATTAGTCAGCCTTGTGACCAAACCGAACGACCCTCAGAATATCAAAAAATTTGTATGGCGAAAAGAAATGGCCCGCTTACCCTCAGATAATGTGCCCATACACCTTAACCTGTGGCTTTGGTTTGCCTTGGGCCTGATCATCATGTTGTTCTGGTACATAATATTTTGGTAATATTATAAGAGGACTAAATTATGTTATATAGACACACTACTTCTTGCAAATGTCAAATACATCAGTTTCGCTTTGTTGCGTATATTTTGTTGGCTGTAACCCTCTGTTACGCTTCTCAGCAGAAAACAATAGCTTCTGAGCACGTTTTCTCCGCCAAAACTGTACTGCCTTACATTGTGCATCACACTCAGGGCTGGGGGCAGATGGGGGTAGATACCTGCGCCTTTGCGCCCGGCACCCAACCACTACCCCTGCAAATCGGCTCCGAGGAATATAAATCGGGCCTGGGCCTGCATGCCCCGGGTAAAATCTGGTTGTTTCTTGGCAAATGCGTCGCCCGTTTTGAAGCTAGTGTAGGTGTTCAGCACCAGGACCATAAACAGGGGTCGGTGATATTTAGAGTCTATGCTGATGATTCCCTGGTCTTCGATAGTGGCCCAATGCGCCAAACAGATTCCGCCAAACAAATAAGTATACCCACCAGCAACGTTAACTACCTGCGCCTGGAATACTCCGATGCCGGTGATGGAATGATATGCGACTGTGCTGATTGGGTTAATATTCGTCTAGTCCCGGCCTCCGAACCCGACCAAATCAAAATCAAGGCCGACAGGGTTGACATAGCACCTTTTGCCCGCGTTCTGACCTGGAATCCATTTGTTAAAGATGGTACCCATGCCCGCAGAACTGAGGAATTTCCCGCACGAGATTTATTTGACGGCAACCTGGTGCAACCGGATGCAGATGGCTTTTATACAGTTCCACTAACACAGTGTCCTCACAACAACGATATCGCCAAGGCGTGTATCGGACTGGAATGGCTTGAACATCGTCGCATTTGCCAGGCCGTTATACGCTTTGCCGAGGATGCTCCACCGCCTGAAGGCGTTGTTTTCGAATACTGGGCCCTGACCATATACCCCGGAGGTGGCACCCCCGGGGTCTCGCGCTGGCAGGGTCACTGGGAGCGACTCGTAACACCGGTAAAACATGAACAAGACTGTTGGATCGTTACCATATCCCAAAATACCCCGGGTTGGCAGAAGCTCAGGACAATGAAAATCCGCTGGCTTATCCCTCTGGCATTATGCGACAATCGTTTGAAGCAACTTGAGGCCTATACTGACACAATTTGGCGAGATACCGAAGTGACCCTGCATACCCTTAGTACGGATCTTAGTCAGGACGCCACTGTTAGTCTTTACAATGGTGCCTGGCTCGAAGCTCCTAAGCAGAACGCACCGCTTACCTGGAAGCTGAAGGAGCAAAAATCATTAAAACTTTCCCTGCGCTATGCTGATCCCCAACCCTGGACCAGATGTGATCAGACTGTCTTGCGCCTGAGTCTGCCCGACGGAAATTTTGGCATCAAGGTCACGGACATTATCAGCAACGGCTATGTTTTCGTCAAACACGCCGGCATCATTGCCGTCACTCCCGAGAATAGCGACCGAATCGAATCCCTTATAGCCGACACCACCCACCGTAAGACCATTCTCAAAGAAGTCCGGCAGCTTCCGGATCAAACTTTTGCTCAGGCCCTAAAACATGTTCATCGGCCCGATGCAAACCATGGCCCCACATACCTGTCTTTAGCCCATGGCAATAAAAAGTTTAAACTGAATCGTGACGGCTCTATCGAATATGATATCCCAGATCACAAAAAGCCCATCAAAAAAGTATCGTTCCAATTGCAAGAACAGCAAATAACCTCCGTCGAGCGTCACCTCGATGAAGGTTGGATGCCCATTCCTGTTATAACTCATACCGCAGGAAAGCTATCCCTGTGCCAGCGTACTTTTGTCGCTCCCGTTGGTAAATTCTCAGGCCAGGATAAAGCACCATGGTTTCGCGACAAACCCCTATGTGTTGTAGAATATGCCCTTACTAATAACAGTGCCCAAGCCCAAAACGTAAATCTATGTTTCCGCTGTCTGGCCAATGTCTCGACGAAACTGCCTGCCCAGCTTAAGCGAGTACCCCGGGGCATCGATATTCTCGCCGATAAGACTCCCTGCGCATTGTTGGACATGACCAATGCCAAAGATCTTAACGTCGATTTCAGTGAGGAATCGATAACTTTAACAGGCAAACTATTGCCTGGCAGCACAGCGAGTTGTGTTCTGTTCATCCCTGGTTGGACAGTTTCTTTGGATGAACTGCCCGCGGTTTGCGAAGTACCTCGCTTATTGGAAGACACCCGTCAACATTGGCGTCAGTGTCTAAGCGGCACTATGCGTATTACAACACCCGACCCAATGCTCAACAATGTAATTACCGCCTCCCGCATACATTGTATGCTCGCGGCCCGCAATGAAAATGGTACTCTCATTTCTCCCTGGATCGGTTCGGATCGCTACGGC
>Ga0272441_10004334_pt1 | contig 25891 bp, 21 predicted proteins | sample SSMProp6N_FD_193582 | JGI IMG/M metagenome (GOLD analysis project Ga0272441, IMG submission 193582) | Marine sediment archaeal communities from Little Sippewissett salt marsh, Falmouth, MA, United States - SSM-Prop-6N | ecosystem: Environmental > Aquatic > Marine > Wetlands > Sediment ...
AATTTCAGGACAACAAATAACTGGTGGCGAGCTACAATTCCTGATAAGGATCAATGGTCAGTTTCCAGGCAACTCGGAAAGATTTTTTACAGGGTCACAGCTTTCGACGACAATCGAGAAGTTCTCGATGGACCAACCGAATGGGAAACATTTGAATGTAAATAGCGAGGAATTGTTTTTTTTCGAGTGCTGTCAAAATCTTAAAACCACGAAATATTTTACAAATTATTCATCAGGCATATAATTTATCGAGCATAAGTAGAAGCATCAGTAATGTCTTTCAGTTATTTCTTCCGAAAACATTGAGATAGTAACCCTTCTCCTTATCCTTTGCTTTATAAAAATGATCATAGTCGATAAGAAATTTATAGTTCTCTTTGAACCGTGAATCATTATAAATCCTAGTATCTATGGATCTGAGAGATGTAAAAGGATGCGTTTTTAAATCTTTTAATGTAACAAGGACAATATAGTCAGGTTTTTTGTCAAAAATATATGAGAGATCATAATCTTTATCGAGTAATCCCCCTTTCGATCGAGCAATAAATTTATCTGTCAAACCCGTTATGTCAATGATGTATCTTTCCGAGTAAAATTTGACAATTCCAACATCCATCATTGCAATAGCAGAATCACCTGGAGTATTCTCCTTCAGCCATAATGCGAGTCTTTTATGAGCCTGCTCGTATCCCGCCGCTCGCATCATTGTATGGTTGTAAATCTTTGATGTATTTTTCAAAGAAATCGTTCTCGAAGTAAAGAAAGCAAGGTGGATCACCAGCACTATTTTCATGAACATTATTATCTTGGGAGACAAACTCAATTTTATGTCCTTTACAAGTGTATAAGCACCTATATAACTCATAGAAAATAAAATTGGGATAACAGGTGCTATGAACCTGAATTGAGGAATCCAGTCCTTACCGGTATATGCGATGTATAAGAAGTATGTGAGGATGACAAGTAAGAAACATTTTCCTGTTTTAGAAAACCTATTCCGGAAGAATTGAATTATGAGAATAAACAAGAAGACCCTTAAACCAAAAGTTTTTAAGAACGCAACAATATATTTTTTCCCTTCTATCATTCGGAGAACGAGATCCCCTCCAACCTTTGCATGGAATGTATTGGGTAAAAACTCCCCAAAATAAGCATATCTCCACAGAAAATAGGGTACGAATATTGTTAAAAATGTCACAATAATAGAAATAGAATCTTTTTTACTGGCTGATTTATAATCTTTATGAAATATAAAAACACCTACAATTGATAATATAATGAGTCCTTCCGGTCTTATCAGAATTGAAAGTGTCAGTAATGCACATGCTATGATTTTTCCTGATGAACTTATACTTTTCAAGAATAAATATAAGCCTGAAAAAAAAGCGAGAGTGAATAACTGGGTTTCCAAACCAGTTGTAGATGCTAGTACAAATGGGCTGTTCAATGCAATAACCAAACATGGCAACAAGTTTAAAGTAGAATTATTACCCACTTCAGAACAGATAATCCTGTACATCAAGATAATAATAATTCCTCCTGCAAGAATACTAACCAATTTTACCCATAAAATAATTTTCAGACCGAGAATAAAAAATAAGGCTTCCATTATGACAAGAAGAAAATTGGTGTATCCTTCGACTTTTTCTCCATTGTTGAATGTCAAACCATTTCCGGAAGCGAGATTCTTTGCATACTGAAACGATATGAATGCATCATCTACAGTAAAAGGAATGAAATAAAAGGAATGGATCATAAAAACCAGGATGATAAATGCAAGTAAGGTTTTTGGTATAGAATTTTTAAAATACGGTTCTTTTAAGAAGGTCAAAATTGAAAAAAATATCCCGAGAATTATGAATATGGTGAAATGCAGGATTCTGATCTGGCTTTGTGCCTGTATATTTCCAATCAATATTAATAAAAACAATATACTAATAACCGGATATAGCAGGAGATAAATCTTATTTATCATAGACTCTCATCCAATAACATCTTTTCCAGTACAATAGCCACTCCATCCTGATTGTTTGATTTTGTTACCATATCTGCCATTTCTTTGACTTCATCAAGGGCATTTCCCATTGCAACCGAAAAACCGGCTTTTTTTAGAAGTTCCAGGTCGTTTATATCATCACCGAATGCAATCATCTTTTCATATTCAATACCATGAAGATCCATGACATATTTAGCGGCAGAATATTTGGATGCATCACGACTCAATACTTCCAGGGCACATCCGAGATACTGAACATTACGAACAACGTGAATGTTGAGAGAATTTCCATAAATCTTCTTAATTTTTTTTTCTGCAGGCTCAAGGGCACCAATATGATCCATGATACAGAACTGGATAATATTTTCATCTTCATGATCCAGTAGATCGCCTACTTTTTGATATTTACCTTTGTTTTTCTCAATATAATTATCCAGATAAGCGTTTTCTTTTCCCTGGAAGTCATCAAAAATAAAATCAACTTTATCATCGAAAATATGGACTATGGGAATTAAATTCATCTCTCTAAATTCTATTACAAGTTCTTTATAAAATTTATATGGCAAAAACTTCTTGAAGATGAGTTCCATTGAATTACTCTTCCTGAGAACAACGCCATTATTGAGTGCACAGTAAACAGGAAAAGCAATATCTTTCAAAATCGGGGTAACTTTCTTCCAGCGTCTTCCCGTGCAAAACATTATTTTATGACCTTTTTCACTGCATTTTTCCAAGCATTTCATAGTTCTGGAGCTAATTGTATAATCACCACGCAAAAGTGTACCGTCCAAATCCATGACTATCAAATCAAATTCTTTCTTTGACAACTTCCTACCCTTTGTTATAATTAATTTTTATAGTGAATTGTTATTATACAATATTTTAATTCTTGATGAGTTAAGACCGTTTGAAAAGTACAGATCTCAAAGTTGAAAAGCTACCTGCACTTTCAGCTTTTTTCCCAGCTCATAACGAGGAAGATAATCTCCCCATTTTGATCAATAACGCTGTACAAGTTTTTTCTCGTGTAGCGAATGAATTTGAAATAGTAATTGTAGATGATGGAAGCAGCGACAACACGAAGGGAATTCTTGAAAACCTCAAGAAGAATAATCCTAACCTGGTCACGGTTTATCATGAACATAACATGGGTTACGGTGCAGCTTTGAGATCGGGTTTAACAGCATGCCGATATGAATATATTTTTTTCAGTGATTCGGATAACCAGTTCGATCTAAACGAGATATCACATTTGATATCCCACATCAGGGATCATGATGTTGTAATCGGTTACAGGGGGAAAAGACGTGATCCTTTCATGCGAACCATAAATGCGTTCGGCTGGAAATTAATTATCCGCTTGTTCCTGGGTGTTAGAGCGCGCGATATTAACTGTGCATTCAAACTTTTCCATCGCAGTCATATAAAGGATATCGAGTTAATATCGGATGGAGCGATGATCAGTGCTGAACTACTCGCTTATTTAGATAAAAAAAAGCTGAGGGTAAAAGAGGTAAAAGTCACTCATTTCCCCAGGAAAAGTGGGGATCAGACAGGAGCGAATCTTAAGGTAATTGCAAGGGCTTTTAAAGAATTGTTCATTATTAAAAAATCCTTGAAGAAATTTCTGACAAAAAATGATAAATGCAATTGAGAAAAACCAATCAATTAGTAATCGATCAATTATAGGTATTTATGGTCAGGAATTTGATTCTTCGCTAAAAAATCATCTGAATAAGCTGAAACCAGCGGGTATAATAATATTCACAAGAAATGCAATTAGTTATAAACAGTTAAAGGACTTTATATCTCGAATCAAGGATCATCTTTCCGATCTTATAGGTTTTACCCCATATATTTGTATCGATCATGAAGGAGGTAGAATAAACCGTCTTCCATTCCTCGAAAAATTAGATAGCGCCAGCGATATTGGCAAACTTGAAAAAGAGACAGAAATTATATCCTGGATAGAAAGGTTGAACGAACAATTATTAGATCTGGGATTTAACTTGAATTTTGCACCTTGTATCGATATTTTCACAAATTCTAACAACAAATGCCTCGAAGGACGTTGTTTCTCAGATGATTCGGAGAAAGTGTCAAGATTAACCGGGATATACATTAAAAAAACCAAATCCATGGGTCTTTTAACCTGTGCAAAACACTACCCGGGACTTGGATCAGCAGGACGAGATACCCATGATGAAAAAGCTTTAATTGATCGATCAGAGGAAGAACTATTCACTGAAGAATTGATCCCTTTCAAAATAGCAATCAAAGAGAGAGTAGACTTTATAATGATCAACCATGCAATATATCCCAAAATAGATCACCTTCCAGCTTCTTTATCCCCCAAACTAATTAAATCAATGCTGCGGGAGAAACTCAATTTTGAAGGAAAGATAATTACCGATGATTTATGCATGAAGGGTATAACAAATTATTTCTCGAAAGAAGAATGTATTCAAAAAGCAATAGATGCGGGTAATGATCTTCTTCTGGTTTGTCATTGAAATACTTACATTGATTTGGTATAACGCATATTTATGATATAATTTAAGTTTGCTTATGATTATTTCAGGAAAAACAAAAATTTATGGATTGATTGGAAATCCGGTTGAAAACTCATATTCACCTTACATTTATAACAGTGCACTCGAACAAACTGGAATAGATGGAAGATATTTAGCATTTTATGTTCCAAAAGCTCAACTTAACTCCGCTGTCCAAGGAATTAAAGGTCTCAGCATCAAGGGTGTCAATGTCACTGCACCGTTCAAAGAAAACGTAATTAAATACCTGGATACTATCTCTCCTATTGTTAAATATATTGGTGCTGTAAATACCATTATTAACAATAACGGAAAATTATCCGGTTTCAACACGGATTATCTTGGTTTTTTGAAGCAACTTCAGCAATTAAAAGGAGAATTAGATGGTAAAACCTCCTTGAAGATTACAATTTTTGGAGCGGGAGGTGCAGCTCGTGCTATCGTTTTTTCCCTTTTGCTTTTTTTCAATTATCTCGAATCAAAGCACATTGAAGAAACAAAAAATTTGCTGCAGGAATCTTACGATAACCAGTTTCATCAAAAACAAATTCAATCAATCGAAATAATCAATAGGGATGAGAAGAAAGCATCTTCTTTGAAGGAGATGATCGAAAAACTATTTTATAAAGACAGGATTACGGTTGTTACTAAAAAATATAATCCAACCAATTTCTCAGAAGTGACCAAAAACTGTGATATTTTTATAAATGCAACATCACTAGGATTTAAGGGATGTCCTGTATTGAACGAGAGAATTCCGGATGATATTTTTACAGATAAGCAGATTGTAGTCGACCTTGCTTACAATTTGGGTAATAGGTCTTTCTTCGAATTGGGGAGAAAGGCAAGAGCCAAGATCTACTGTGGTCTTGATATGTTAATCTATCAGGCGGAAGCAAGTTTTTACCTTTTCACCGGACACCGGAAATCCTTCGAATCGATAAAGCGAAACATCCTTGAAACCCTTGAATGAATTTATTTTGAATTGTATTAAAACTTGAGGTATAACCATGTTTGATGAATTATGTAAAAGACTTGAAAGTCTCGAGGGTAGATTCTCAGAACTCGGGAGGTTTCTTTGAAGTAGATGAAAAAAGATCTCTGCTATCAAAATATGACAAGGAAATGGAAGCCCCGGATCTTTGGGATGACCACGAAAAAGCTCAAGCTCTTATGAAAAAAAGGGGAGCTGTTCTCCACAAAATCGAGAGCTGGGAAAATTTGGAAAACAAACTTCAGGATGTCCAAACACTGCGTGATTTGATTTTGGAGACTGAAGACGAGTCTTCTGTGAAGGATTTAACAACAGAACTCGAAGAAGTCGAAAATGCTTTCAATATTGTCGAATTAGAGGCTATGTTCAAAGAAGAGCATGATGCTCTTGATGCGATTATCGCAATCCATCCAGGAGCCGGTGGAACCGAATCACAGGATTGGGCTCAGATGCTGTTCCGGATGTATATTAGGTGGGGAGAAAGAAAAGGATTCGATGTGAAAATCCTTGATCTTGCCCCTGCTGATGAAGCAGGTATAAAAAGTGCTACTTTCAGCATTTCAGGATCTAATGTATATGGTCTATTGCGAGCAGAATCCGGAGTTCACAGGCTTGTCAGGATATCCCCATTTGATTCAAACAGCAGAAGGCATACATCATTCGCATCAGTTTTTGTTTATCCCGAAATAGATGACAGCATAGAGATAGATGTCAATGAATCAGACCTGAAAATTGAAACTTTTCGCGCGGGTGGTAAAGGTGGTCAGCACGTAAACGTAACCGATTCCGCAGTCAGGATAACTCATGTTCCGACGGGAATCGTTGCACAGTGCCAGAATGAAAGATCCCAGCACAGAAACCGCGAAGTTGCTATGAAAGTACTAAAATCCCGCCTTTATGATCATGAACTGCAGCAGAAAATAGCAGAAAAAGATAAAAAGGAGAAGAGCAAAAAGAAAATCGAATGGGGAAGTCAAATCAGATCCTATATTCTGCATCCATACAGGCTGATAAAAGATCACAGAATCAACCTCGATGTTGGAAATGTCGATCCCGTCCTCGATGGTGATATAGACATTTTCATCGAATCGTTCTTAAAATCAGATCTAAACAAGTGATAAAAACCTCCACAAAGAGGCATCTTTCAGTGACGGCAGCAATATGCTGTTACAATGCTGAGCAGCATATATATTCCGCTGTCAATTCCCTTATAAAGCAGACAAAGCAACCAGATGAGATACTCTTTATCGATGACGGTTCATCCGATGACAGCGTAAAAAATATTCAAGGATTGCCTGTGAAAATCATAAAGCATGAAGCAAATAAAGGACTCGCCGTTGCAAGAAACACTGCCTTAGACAATGCGAACTATGAAATAATAGTTTTTATAGATTCTGATACGGTTGCACACGAGGATATGATTGAAAAAATGCTGTCATATTATGATTCGGATGATGTGTTTGGCGTTGGTGGTCAGGGTATTGAAGTCAATATCAAAAATATTTTCGATAAATGGCGCAAATACAATGCTCATCAATCCTGCGGGGAAAGCGTTATGAAAGATGCCGGGATGATACCGGGACTATGTTGTTCTTTCCGAAAATCAGCTCTCGAGAAAGTTGGTGGTTTCGACGAATTCTTCGCAAGGAATGCAGAAGATCATGACATATCTATCAGGTTGAGAAAAGCGGGTGGAAGGCTTGTCTATTCACCTGATATAAAAGTGGATCATTACCGCACTGATTCTTTAACCTCTCTCGTCAAAATGATTTACAGGTATGATCTCTGGACTATAATTGCAAAGAAGAGAAACAGGGTTGCTTCAGGAAAGAGCTCGAGAATTCCTTTATTCAGAATAAGTGTTTTTCTAAAAAGAATTTTAAATATTTTTAAGGGAAAACCGGGATTTAAGTTTGCTATAATCGATTTATTGATGGTTTTTATTTCGATTGGAGCTGTTTTTTTCTTCTTTACGAATCGCTCAAAACTCTCTTAGGGATCTGAATAAAGGCTTTATTATAAACACCAACAAGCAACACATAATTTTTAAAACACTTTCCACTCTAACCAAACATATCAGATTTTGATCTCGAGAACATCACAATCCGATAAGACATAATTTCGGTTTACACGCTGACCATCGAATTTCGCTTTTCCCCAGAGCCTTGCAAACTTGAGTTTTTTAGCAAAATCCTTGTGGATATTATACGCAAAATCCAGGACACTGCTTCCTTTAGGTAGGACTACCGGATCTTCAAAATCCGGTTCTTTTCCCGGTCTTTTAGTGTAAATTCTTATGACTTCCAATTCTTTGAATACTAATTCTCTGATTTTTCTCTCATTTTCCTTTGTTATGCTTGAAAAATTAACAATCGGAAATCTATCACCATACATTTCTTTAACATCTTTAAAATGCTTGCTACTTTCGGGTCTATCATTTCTCATACCTACGAGAATTGTCTTTCGATAAGCTCTCCCTTTACCCCTGTCATCAGGTCTATTTTCATTTACGGGTATAATCCTCAGTTTCTTCATTTCCTCGATTGTCATCTCGATATTTTCCAGAAATTCTTTACTCGACAGATCAAACGTAAGCAAGATCAAATCACAGATTCTCAGGAGACTCGCAAGCCAGGTCTTCGTAAAATCGGGGTATGTTGCAGGAGTATCAACGAGCTGTATCAAGATATTCTCAAATGACATCATTCCCGAAAGGGGTTTCATTGTCGTGTATGGATAATCTCCAATCTGTGCCTGGGCATTAGTCAAAGAGGCGATAAGAGAAGATTTACCGGAACTGGGATGACCTATTACAATAACAGTGCCTGCTCCCTCTCTATCGACATGAAATTCGTCCCTCCTGCCTGATTTTTTGACAGGCAAGTTCCGGAGTTTAGACATCCTGGTCTTGATGTCAGCCTGTAGTTTTTCTGTTCCCTTGTGCTTCGGGATTAAGGCGAGCATATCTTCAAGGGCAAAAAGTCTTTCCTGGACTGTTTTTGCCTCTCTATATCTTTTTTCAGCTTCCTTGTATTGTGGCGTCAGGTTTGCCGGCATACAAGATAATCCTCCTTCGAGGTGCTAAAAATAAATACTATAATTTCCAATCATGAAATAACGACGGGAAAAGTCCCGTCGTTATCCATGTTTATCATCCAGTACTTTAGAAATTCACATTAAAGAATGTGAATATTTATCCAAATATTACATCCTCTCGATGATAGCTTTTCCGAATCCTGAACATGAAACTTCTGTAACGTCAGTTCTTCCTTCAGCTTTCATCAATCTTGCAAGGTCGTAAGTTACATGAGCATCGATAATCGATTTTCTGATACCATTGAGAATCAAGTCTGCTGCTTCTTTCCATCCCATATGCTCAAGCATCATGACAGAAGAGAGCATAAGGGAACCGGGATTAACTTTATCCATACCCGTATATTTTGGAGCTGTACCATGGGTGGCTTCGAAAAGAGCAACTTCGTCACCGATATTTGCACCGGGTCCTAAGCCTAATCCACCGACAAGAGCAATTGCAGCATCTGATAGGTAATCACCATTAAGATTAGGAATTGCAAAAACATCATATTCGTCGGGTCTCGTTTGTATCTGCTGGAAAATAGAATCTGCAATCCTGTCTTTCAGAAGAATTTTCCCTTCGGGCATCTTTCCGTCAAATTCTTCCCAGAGCTTTTTCTCTGTAACGAAAACCTCGGGAAATTCTTCTTCAGCCAGTTCATATCCCCATTTACAGAAAGAACCCTCGGTAAACTTCATGATATTACCTTTATGAACTATTGTAACAGAAGAAAGTTTCTGGCTGATTGCCCATTTCATTGCAGCTTTAATCAAACGCTTTGAACCGAAAGTCGATATGGGTTTCACGCCTATACCGCTATCTTCTCTAATCTGTCTGCCTGTTAATTCCTTGACAATCTGTATGATTGCTTTAGCAGTATCAGAACCTCTTTCAAAATCATGTCCTGCATAAACATCTTCAGTGTTTTCCCTGAATATGATGAAATTGACCTTATTAGCATATTTGTTTGGTGAAGGAACACCTTCAAAATATCTTATTGGACGGACACAGGCATAAAGGTCCATAGCCTGACGAAGACCAACATTGATTGAACGAAATCTCTCGGCGACACCATCGGTTTTTCCGCATTTTTCACACGTACCAGGTTTATATTGTTGATGAGCACAATAAAGGCATACATGGGTTTCCTCACCGATAGGTGTAGTGAAAGGACCCTTAATCGCAATTTTTAAATATTTGATAGCATCAATCGATTCTTTTGATAGAACCTCACCATATTTATGGAGTCCTTCCAAACCACAGTATATCGGACACCATACGATTTCCCGTTTCCCCTTGTATGCTTTCTTAACCGATGCTTCCACAACTGATTTCATTGCTGGTGTTATATCCAGACCGATACCGTCACCACGTAAACAACCAACTATGGGGTGGTCACCAGTAATTGCTTTCCCATTTTCAATCTTTACAAGGTCACCATCTGGTATTTTCACTTGTTTAAAATCGGGCATTTTCTCCTCCTGAATAAAATTCCGTTTTTTTCATTTCTATCCACATTTTAACCGTTTATTGTATTATAATTTGCATAGACATTCAACTTCTAGAAGCTGTATAAACGACTTCACCATCCTTAATTGTCGTTACGCAGAGGTTAACTCCAAAGTGGTATGGAATAATCCTGTGAGCAGGGCAATCGAATATTGCTATATCAGCTTTTTTCCCCGGTTCCAATGAGCCGATACTGTCCTGTCTGTTAATTGCATGTGCCGCATTGATAGTGCATGCAACAAGAGCCTCTTCAGGGGACATTTTCATCCTAGTGCATGCAATTGTCATGATAATATGCAAAGATTCGGTGTAGCATGTACCGGGATTTAGATCTGTTGATAGGGCTATTGGTATTCCTGCATCAATCATTTGTCTTGCTGGAGCATAACGGTCAAGACCCAGAAAAAATACACATCCCGGAAGTAACACTCCAATTGTTTTGGAATTTTTCAAAGCTTTGATACCTGAAGAGGTGATATAGTCCAAATGATCCGCAGATATTGCTCCAACTCGGGAAGCAACTTCGCTTCCCCCATACGCAGAAAGTTGATCAGCATGAATTTTGGGTTTGAGGTTGTATTTCTTGCCCCTTAATAGGATCAATTCCGATTCTTCAGGTGTAAAGACATTTTTCTCACAGAACACATCGCAAAACTCGGCAAGGTTTTCTCGATCAACAGCGGGTATCATAATACCCATGACTTCCTTGATATAATCTTCTTTCTCTATGCCTGAAGGGACAGTATGAGCACCCAAAAAAGTGGATACTATATCTATGGGATGAGTTTGATCGATTTGCTTTTGCAGTCTAAGGATTCTGAGTTCATCTTTAGTTGACAGACCGTACCCGCTTTTCCCTTCAACAGTTGTTGTACCTAGAGATAACATTCTGTCAAGTCTGGTTTTTGCATTGTCAATTAATTTTTCATCATCCTCCTTTTGGGTCGAGTTCACCGTGCTTTTAATCCCACCTCCTGCAGCAGCAATTTCCTGGTATGAACTCCCTGCATTTCTCATTGCGAATTCATCTTCCCTGCTACCTCCGAATATAAGATGGGTATGGGGATCAACTAATCCGGGAATTATAGTTTTACCACTGCAATCAATTTCATGAACATCATAATTACCGATATCTGAAGGTATTTGCTCATGCATTTCATTGGCAGGTCCTATCCATTTTATGACACCATTTACAGCTATCAAGGAACCATTTTTAATATCATTGACTTCTGATTGTTCACGTCCAGCTTTTGGAGTTTTTGAACCTGTTTTAAGAGTCAATATTTCAGAAGCATTTACCAGCTTAAGAATTTTATCTTTCATTTTAGAGCATTTCTATCTTGTAATCGACAATTGTTACAGAATGAAAGGATTCAACAAATTTAACCAGGCTTTCGAAGGTTTTGCTAATAACTACTGAAGATCCGTTAATCTGGGCAACCGCCAAGTCTACCCTTTGCCATAGATCATTATTCGGAAGTTCAGCAACGGACAAGGGAAATTGATTCTTTATCTTTTCCTTAAGTCTTTTAACAACACTTCTTTTTGCTTTTAAGGACTGGGATTCAGGAATGTGAAGGTTGATAACACAAATACCTACTGAGAAATCGGACATTGCAAATATCAGTTATTAGTAATTTCCAGATTAGTATAAACCTCGATGATATCATCCTGCTTTATATCGCTGAAATTTTCAAGCCCGACACCACATTCATACCCTGATTGAACTTCTTTTACATCTTCCTTGAAACGTTTCAGGGAGGATATCTTACCATCATAGACGACGATATTATCCCTTGTAAGGCGTGCCTTATAATTCCTGACCACTTTTCCGCTTATTACAAAAGAGCCTGCAATAGTACCTATTTTCGGAACGTGAAAGATCTCTCTAACAGCCACTCTACCAACCTCGACCTCCTTAACCACAGGTTTTTGCATACCCTTTAAAATATTCGTCAGGGATTCTATTAATTCATAAATAACAGTGAAAAGATCAATATTGATGTTTTCTTTTTGGGCGAGTTTCTGAGCCTTGACAACAGGTCTAACATTAAAACCGATAATCATGGCATCTGAAGTTGAAGCGAGCATAACGTCCGTTTCAATAATAGCCCCAACACCTTTATGAATAATATTGACGTCGATTTCCTCTTCTTTTGCATTTATCATAATAGAGTTGACAATCGCTTCAATTGAACCCTGGACATCAGCCTTGAGAATAATATTAAGTTCTTTTTTTTCCTCCTCGAGCTCTCCGGTAATGCTTTCAATGGACATCTTGGTTGATTTAACCAGTTCTTCTTCCCATTGCAAGGTTTGGCGAGAATTTCCTATTTGTTTTGCAATTTTACCTTTTGGAATAACCCTGAAAACATCACCAGCATTTGGAACACCAGTAAAACCGAGGACTTCAACAGGAGTAGAAGGAGGCGCTTTCTTCAGTACTTCTCCATATTCATTAAACATCGCTCTGACCCGACCATTATAAACACCTGCAACGAAATACTTTCCTGCTTTCAGTTCCCCTTGCTGGATTAGAATGGTTGCAACCGGACCTCTTCCTTTATCGAGTTTTGCTTCCAACACAACACCCTTTGCGTCCCCACTTCTTTGAGCTTTCAGTTCCAGGATCTCTGCTTGCAAAACTATCATCTCGAGAAGATCCTGAATTCCCGTTCTTTTCTTTGCAGAAATATTGACATAAATTGTTTCGCCACCCCAAGCCTCTGGCATGAGATTCAACTTTGCCAATTCTTCCATGACCTTTTGCGGGTTAGCACCTGGTTTGTCTATTTTATTTATTGCAACAATAATGGGAACTTTAGCAGCTTTCGCATGGTTTATTGCTTCAATAGTCTGAGGCATTGCTCCATCATCCGCAGCTACAACAAGGACTACTATATCTGTAACATGAGCACCACGTGCTCGCATAGTTGTGAAAGCTTCATGACCAGGTGTATCGAGAAAAACTATTGAACTGTCCTTATGCTTGACCTTGTAAGCACCAATATGTTGTGTTATACCGCCTTTTTCTTTTTCAGTAATTTTTGAATCTCTGATGGCATCTAAAAGAGATGTTTTGCCATGATCGACATGACCCATTATTGTAATAACAGGAGCTTTGCTTACAAGATCTTTACTTTTGGGAATAAGTTTTTTATCGACTTTGTCAATCTTTTTATCAAATGACACAATTTCAATTTTTTTATCGAATAGCTCTCCAACTTTAGTTGTTAATTCAGGTTCTACAAGGCTATTTATGGATATCATCTTACCCATCTGAATTAATTTTTTCATAATTGAACCGGGATTTTCTCCGATTAAATCCGCCAATTTTCGTAAAGGTATTGCCTCTCTTACTTTTATGACATCAGGTTTATCTTCTTCACCTGGTTTTTCTAATAAAGTTGCGTGTTTCGCTTTTCGCCTTAACGCGCGTTTAGAAACTTTCCCATCCGGCTTAAAACCTTCCTTTTGTCCCGTTTTATGCATGTCGGTACGAATTCTATCTATTATAATGACTGCCATTTGATGTTCTATAGAATTCAAGTGACTTTTAACATCGACACCAAGTTCCTTGAGTTTTTCAAGCATCTCGTTGTTACTAATACCCAGTTTTTTTGCCAGTTCATGTACTCTGATTTTTTTCACATTAAAGCTTTCTATAGGTTTTGTTCTCTCAATTGTTTATTTAATTGAATTTTTTCTCTTTTTTTTGCAATTTTAATGCATGAATCCAGTATCTTCTCAGCAAGCCTATCAGTAAATCCTGGAACATTCATGAGTTTTTCTTTTCCTGCTTCTGCAATTTTCTCGGGAGATGATAGACCGAGATCTACGAGTTTCTGTGCTGATTTGCGACCAATTCCAGGAATTTTCTGTAGCTCCATTTTGAGCTTCATAGCTTCTGTTAGTACCTGCAATCGTTCTTTCTCCAGGTTTGCTTCACTCTTAATATCTATATTCCAGCCCACGAGGCGGGAAGCCAGCCTGACATTCTGTCCTTTCTTACCGATAGCCAGGGACAAATGGGATTCATCAACAATTACGAGAGCTGACTTGTTATCCTCGTCGATGTTAATTTTGTTTATTTTAGCAGGGCTTAAAGCATTCATAATGAATGTTTTCGTGTTGGGAGTATATTCAATTATATCTATCTTTTCACCCCTCAGTTCTCGAACTACTGATTGCACGCGAGAACCTTTCATGCCAACACATGCACCCACGGGATCGACATCCTTGTCCCGGGATATGACACTTATCTTTGCACGTTCACCAGGTTCCCTTACAACTCCTTTTATTTCTACAATACCCTCGTATATCTCAGGAACCTCGAGTTCGAAAAGTTTGGCGATAAACTGGGGATGTCTTCTTGTAAGTATTATGTCAAGACTGAATTCTGTTTTTACAATGTCCAGAACTAAAGCTCTAATATGTTCACCCTTTCGATATACTTCACGTGGTACTTGCTCCCTCAAAGGCAGTATGCATTCTGCCCTGTTAACATCCACCAGAATACTACCTTTGTCAATCTGCTGAACAATGCCGTATACAATCACACCTTTTTTCTGAATAAATTCATTGAATATTATCTCTCTTTCAGCATCTCTTACCTTTTGAATAATGACCTGTTTCGCAGTTTGTGCTGCAATCCTTCCAAGTTCTCTTGACTCTTTCCTGATTCGAATTATGTCATTTATCATGGCATCTTTATTTATATCCCGAGCCTGCTCGATTGAAATCTCGCTTGTATCATCGATTACCGAATCGACGACAATTTTTTTCATATAAATCCTGATTTCACCTGTTTTGCGATCGAATTCAGTCTCTATTTCTTCAGTCAACTCACCACCCTTTTGAGTGGCAGCAGAAACTGCTGCTTCAAGAGTGTGGATCAGGACATCCCGCTTTATGCCCTTCTCTCTCTCAATCTGCTCCAAAGCTTTCAAAATCTCAATTGACATTGTTTGTACTTATAATATGTTTGCCTTTTATAATTTTCGAAAAAGGGATTTCAATAATATCGTTTGAAGTTTCAAATTCAATGCTATTTACTTTGACATCTTTGATGATACCCATAAACCTTCTATCATTCTCATCATTCAGATAAAGGTTTATCTCTTTCCCAACATGTCGTTCAAAATCTGTTTTCTTAGTCAACGGTCGATCGAGTCCCGGGGATGAAACCTCCAGAATATACGAATAGGGAATTAAATCCTCAACATCTAGTATATCACCGATCGTGCTGCTTAAATTGGTACAGTCAACAAGATTAACACCCTCATCCTTATCGATAAAGAATGTTACAACCTTCTGACCATTTCGACTCTTGAATTCTATATCAACCAGTTTTATATAATGTTTATCAAGAACGGGTGATATAACTTCGATAATTTTATCTTTAATTCCTGTAACATTCATTCCAGGTCTCACCTTGTTAAAGTTTCAGCTTATAATATATCACTTTTTAAATTGGGTGACAAGCAAATTTTTAGGGTTAAACTTGCCACAAAAACTTTATTGATGTATTTATAACTTGGGTTCTATTTTTGTAATCCCATGCATATAAGGAGTGAGTACTTTCGGGATGTTGACTGTTCCATCTTTGTTTTGGTTGCATTCCAAAATTGGAATGAGAATGCGAGGGGAAGCAACTAATGTACTGTTGAGAGTGAATGGAAATTGATTTTTTCCGCCATTTTCGGGCTTAAATCTTATATTCAGCCTTCTCGACTGAAAATCGTAAAGCGATGAGCAGGAATGGGTTTCCGAGTAAATATTCCTGCTGGGCATCCATGCCTCTAGGTCATTTTTAAAAACTTGTCCTTGCCCCATCTCTCCCGTACAACATATTACAACTCGGTATGGAAGATTCAAGGCTTGAAGAAATTCTTCAGCATTTTTTAACAATTGATCATGTAATTTTCTGGATACATCGGAATCGTTTAAACAGAAAATTACCTGTTCGACTTTCTGAAATTGATGAACCCTGAAGATACCTTTCGTATCTTTACCGTAAGTTCCAGCCTCTCTTCTAAAACACGTAGAGTATCCCGCCAAAGAAATGGGAAGTTCCTCTTGCTTTAAAATATTTCCTGCCAGATAAGAAACCAGTGGTACTTCAGAAGTTCCAATAAGGTTCAGATCGTCTTTTTCTATGAGATATGCTTGTTCTTCCCCGATAGGGAAATAACCGGTTCCTATCATAGCATCTCTTTTTACCAACTGCGGGACTACAAATGGGGTAAATCCCCTGTCTATTGCAAATTTCATGGCAAAATTACATAAAGCCATTTCCAACAGGGCACCTTCATTTTTCAGAAGATAATTTCTGGTTCCGGATATTTTTACTCCTCCTGGAATATCGATAATATCGAGAAGCTCTCCAAGTTCAACATGATCCTTTGGTTCGAAATTGAATTCGGGTTTGATGCCATGCTCTTTGACAGTTACGTCATCTTCTTCTGTTTTTCCGACAGGCACTTCATCGAGAGGTATGTTGGGTACAAGAAGCATCAATTCATTAAATCTGAATTCAACATCCTTCAGGACAGGATCTTTCCTTTCAAGCTCTTCCCTTATATTCCTTGCTTCTTCTATAATCTTTTCCTTCTCCTCCTCTGACGCTTTTCTAATACTTTCAGACACTTTTTTTCTTTCGAATCTTAACCGTTCTATTTCTTGTTTGAGTTTTCTCCTATCGCTGTCAACTGCAAGCAAATCGTTAATAATATCCGTTAACCCTTTTCTTATGCAAGTCTTTTTGCATAATTCGGGATTTTCTCTTATAAAATTTATATCAAGCAATGATATACTCCTCCTGAGAATTCAAAACCAGTTCTGTATCAAAGGGCATGAAGAAGAAAGTTGTTTCAATCCTTTTGTATGGATTTCCCTATTATAAAACAAAAAGTTTTAAAGGAAACAATTTTTTTTTATTAATATGTGGTTAATTAAAAAAGGGGTGTAAGTAATAATCACCAGACACCCCTTTCAATTTATTTATCTACTAATTTTTTTGAATTCATCCCTTCGATTTTTTGTCCAGGCTTGCTCGTTATGACCGAGTGATGAAGGTTTCTCTTCCCCATAACTTATTGTTTTTAGCCTTCTTGAATCAATACCTGAAGCGGTTATATAATCTTTAGCACTTTCCGCTCTTTTTTTACCAAGTTGTAAATTATATTCAATCGTACCACGTTCGTCACAATGACCTTCAATCATGATGACAACTTCAGGATTATTTTTCAAAACCTCGACAGTCTTGTCAAGTGTCCTTCGAGCATCGGGGCGCAGATTATATTTATCAAATTCAAAGTAAATATTCTCAAAACTTATAACAACAGGTTCTATTATGGGCACACTTTCTTCTTCCGGTGGCTGGACCGGTTCTTCTACTGGTGTTTGTTCAACTGGTTCTTCTTCGATTATTGGCTCTGCTTGTTCTTCCTTGACCTGAGCTTTTTTGGCACAACCAATCCCAAAACAAATAGAAATTGAACAGAATACTATCAGAGATAACATCAATAAATTTCTTTCCTTAACCATTATTAGCTCACCTCCTTTCCATAAACTTTTGCATTCATTAATCCTTCAATGTTAACAAATCAATTCTTAATTCTAGACCAGGAAGGAGTCTCACACTCTCCTGGAATATTAAGAAAAGCTTTTTTCAACTTCCCTTTATAATTCATGATATATAATTTCTTTGTACCAGACCTGTCAGAACTGAAAACAATATGGAAACCATCAGATGACCAGTTAGCATTCTCGTTGTTACCTGAATTAGGAGTAAGATTTGCAAATTCATTAATAGAAATGTTAATCGTAGCAATACAAAAATTGTTATCGATCCTGGCAGTATATACAATCAAATCTCCTCTGGGGGACCATGCAGGACTGTCATTATAATTACTTTGATATGAGATCCTTCTAACATTGAGACCATCGCTGTCCATTATATAAATCTGGGGCGACCCTCCCCGATCCGAAGTGAATACTATTTCACGAGCATTCGGAGAAAAGCATGGTGAAGAATCTATTGAAGCATCATAAGTCAAACGTTTGATCTTTTTCGTTGTGATATTATAAGTACATATTTCGCTATTTCCGCCTGAATAAGATGACGAAAAAAGCATAATTTTACCATCCGGTGAGTAGGATGGAGATGATACAAAATTTTCAGAAGAAAGCAACCTTTCTGCAGAAAGCTTTTTTAAATCGATTAAATAGATTCCGGGTCTTTCTCCCCGATATGAAACAAAGGAAATACTCGATCCATCGGGAGACCATTCTGGAAGGAGGGTTATCGTTTTGAAATCCGATAATCTCGCTAAATTGAATCCATCATAATCCATCATATAGATCTCTTTATTACCCGATACATTCGAGACGAAAGAAATTTTAGTTTGGGAGATTCCTGATGTACCTGAAACTCTTTTGATAACCTCGTCAGAGAATTTGTGAACCATATGACGGAATTCTGATTCATCCGCACGATATGCAATTCCTGTTATCATCTGTCCAAGACCGACATCATAAAATCGACCTTCAATCTTCAATTTTTCTCCGTTGAAGCAAAACTTTCCTGTTATAAGATTTTCAGCACCCCAGAGCGACCATTTCATAAAATTTATAGCATTCAATTTGTTCACTAATGTAAGAGCTTCGTCTTTATCAGGTCGAACGACAATGTTAAAGTAATCTGACATGGCTAAATCTGGGATGAGTATATCAAGGATCTCTGAAGTTATGTCCTTGTCTCTTTTTTCAGGGCATTCATTCAGAAAATTCGAAACAGCAAGATTGACTCTCATAGCTCTTGTTGTCTCTATTCCAAGGTGAATTTCTGATGTCGAGTCCTGGCAGAACACAAAATTACAGATGAAAATAAAATAAAGAAAAGCTACTACTTTAAATGTTGTAAATTTCATGAAATTATCAAATTACAAAGTTCTGATATTTCCCTCGATTATCTATCAGTAAATACCTCAAAGAACTTATAATATAAATCCTTTGACGAATTAAGTCAATGGAAGTTTCAAAAGAGCAAATAGTAAGCAACATAAACTAATAGTTAATGTTTGTTCCATTCATGTAAATAAACGAGGATTAAATCCAACACCAATGTTATTTTTCTAGCATAATCCAGAATTTAAAGGAGAATGAGTGTCGCTCAATATAGATACAAAGTTTGCAAAAACATAGAATCCTGTTAAAAGACTATTAAAAAAGTAAAACACGCAAATTTTGCTATTTACAATTTTTATCATATAATAATATTCACATTCATTCGAGTTTTCGGTTCATCATTAAAGAGGTTTGTCATGAATTACTTGAACAATGCTCTCATTCAAAAAGATACCTGGAAAACAAAAATCGGAGTTGTTCTTGCCGTTGCAGGAAGTGCAGTCGGGCTTGGTAACTTTTTAAGATTCCCGGGTAAAGCCGCTCAATTTGGAGGGGGAGCTTTCATGATACCTTATCTGCTCGCACTTCTTCTTCTTGGAATCCCAGTTGCACTTATAGAATGGACCATGGGTCGATACGGCGGTCAATATGGTCATGGAAGTGCACCGGGTATATTCCATCGCGTGATGAAACACCCGATCGGTAAATATATCGGTGTATTCGGTATAATCGCACCTCTCGGTATAGTTTTTTATTATATTTTCATTGAAACATGGACACTTGGTTTCATGATTCATTCAATTACCGGGGCATATTCAGGTATAACGGAACCTGGTGAGATGCAGACTTTTCTTCACGGTTTCATCGGAGTCAAAGATACCGTATATTTTCCTAACGGTGTGCTTTTCATCTATATCTTATTTCTTATTACCTGTGCCCTCAATTTCACTATCATTTATTTCGGGGTATCGAGAGGAATCGAAAAATTCTGTTTTTACGCCATGCCTGCATTATTTATTTCGGCAATCATAATGGTCTTCTGGGTTCTCACACTTAAAAATCCTGACAACCATCAGTTAACAGGTTTAAGCGGTCTCAAGTTCATGTGGACATCTGATCTATCCGCATTAAAAAACTCCAGGATGTGGCTGGAAGCGGCGGGTCAGATTTTCTTTACACTATCCGTTGGCTGCGGTGTCATCCTATCCTATTCAAGTTATGTAAAAAAAGATGATGATATAGCAAAATCAGCTGTTCAGGCAGCCGGCATGAATGAATTTGCGGAGGTCTTCCTGGGTGGTACTATTGTTATCCCTGCAGCGTTCGTCTTTTTTGGTGCGGCGGGTGCAATATCTATGGCACAAGGTGGCACATTTCAACTCGGTTTTATTACAATGCCTCTGATTTTCAACTCGGTTCCTGCTGGCGGACAAATAATGGGTTTTATATGGTTCTTGCTCTTATTTTTTGCTGGTGTAACGAGTTCTATTTCACTTATTCAACCTGCAATCGCCTTCCTGGAAGACGAATTAAAGATAAGCAGGAAATTATCTGTTACAATCATATCAATACTTGTATTTCTTGTTGCGAACGCTTGTATATTTTTCCCACCTGTCCTCGATGATCTCGACTTCTGGATTGGGAGTTTCGGTTTGGTTTTTCTAGCCCTTATTGAAGTTATTATTTTCATCTTTTTCGTCGGTGTTAATAATGGATGGAAGGAATTGAACCGGGGGGCTGATTGGAAGATTCCTGCTATCTTCAAATATGTTGTGTACACTGTCACCCCCCTCTCCCTAATTGTTATCCTTGGAAATTTCTTTTGGCAAAAAAGTTGGCCTAAACTACCGGATGAAGTCAATAGAGATTGGTATTCCCTTGTCGGAACACGCATTTTCATTGTGATACTTATATTTGGCTCGATGTTCCTCGTCAGGTTTGCATGGAAAAAACACCATTCTCGGTAAATAAAAGAATTGTAGTACCTAGTAAAAAAATGAGCATGAAAATTAAAGTTAGGATGAATTTAAAGTTATTCGGTATTTTATTTATTATTGGTGTTATTATTGGTGCTATATACACCGCCTTTAACTTTCGAAGGGTGCAGTTTTTCTATTACGACAGAATAGTAGATAATTATGAAAAGTTAAAACAGGTTGAAGATAAAGCCTTAGAAGAAAATCCCTTTGCGGATTGGGCTTTTATAAATAAGATCATTCGATATAAGGTCTTTAAAGATATTCCCGAAGATGAACAAAGGCTTTATAAAAAAATTACAGATGTATACACTAAAAGGATTGAAATTAATCCTGAGGATCCCAAAAACTACCTAGATCGTGCTTCCTTTGATATGTATGTAAACTTATCATTTTCAGAAATGGGCAGGAAGGGTAAATCGGAAATACCCTGGGATGTTATTATCGTTGACGTGGAAAAGGCAGTTGAACTCGACCCTGAACCCAAGGATGTTATGGTTTATGGTAGAAGAGGTGTTATTTATTTTTATGCGGGAAACCGCAAAAAAGCTATTGTAGAACTCACAAAATATATAAAACATGACATGGAGTCCACATTTGGATATTACTGGAGAGCATGGTGTTATTTTAAAACGAGCGAGTTTGGTAATGCTCTTGATGATTTTAATTTTGTCCTCTCTAAAGAACCAGATAACGGGGATGCTTATTACGGCAGGGGATGTGTTTATTGTAACAAGAAGGAATTTGATAAGGCATTATCAGATATGGATATGGCTCTTCAATACAATGCTGATAAGGTGAAACCTTACCTTTTCAAAGGACATATTTGTCGTGCAACAGAGGAGTTTGATAAAGCCATAGCAAACTATAATCATGTTTTGGTCAGAGATTATTGGAATGAAGAAGCAGCTATTGGTAAAGCAATTGCATGCGACAAAACAGGACGCTCAAATGATGCTTTGGAATTTTACGAAAGGTATCTTAAAAAATCGAAGATGGAGCATTATACCCCAGAGGAAGAAAAAAAGAGAGAGTTGGTAAAACAACGTATCATAGAATTAGAAGGTGAGAAAAAAACTAAATACTTAGAGGAACTGGTAAAAGAAATTTCAGAAAAAGACAGAGAACCTGATAGAGAAGAATTGGACGATGAAGTTAAGAAAAATCAAGAATTAAATTCTTTAATGGATGAGATCAAAGAAAAATGCGGATATTTTTATTATGATTGGATTAATGCTGAATATACATCTGAAAATGTTCTGAATTCCATTATCTCTCTGTCCGATAAAGCTTTAGCCTTAAAACCCAACACTTCGGATGCTACATATATATTGTACAATAGAGGATTTTCATACTATTACAAAGGTGAGTACGATAAAGCAGTCGAGGATTACATGAAAGCACACAATCTTCAACCAGAGGACTATATGAGTATTAATAAAGACTTTGGTTTTGAAGAAAAACCGGACTATGGAGTTAATGATTTGAAATGGGGAAGAGCTGAACGTCCTATTGATTTTTATAGCCTAATCATCCGGAAAAATCCAAATGCAAGTGAAGCATATTACTTTAGAGGATGGGCTTATTCAATAATACAAGAATATTCGAAAGCTATATCAGATCTAACAAAATCCATAGAAATATTCCCCAAAGATCACACAGTATTCCAAAAACGCGCTGGTGTATACATGATGATGGGTAAGCTTGATGAAGCGATTGGTGATCGTTCAGCAGTAATTGATTTAATGCCAACCGAAAACGTTGATTATGCATATATGCAAAGAGCGGAGGTTTATTTTGAGGCAAAACAGTATCAAAATGCTATAAATGACTTTGATATGGTTATTAACTTGGCATTCGAGAAAGCAAAAGAAATTTGCAATAAAAATTCTGAGGAGTGCATTGAAAAAGAGGTAACAAGAATCTTTTCAAATGTCTATCCCCATTGGAGCGCAATCTGGTCGAAAGCTGAAGCTTTAGCAGGGATTGGCAAAAATGAAGACGCAATTAAAACCTATAAGCAGTATATCAAATATGGTGAAATGAATACACAAAATCCTGACATGGAAGGTGCAAAGAAACGCATCAAGGAATTATCAAAATTATAATATTTCATGTTGATGGTGCCAAAGTAAGAACTCGGTATGCCATGCCCGAATGTTTTGGTTGCACACAAACATCAACCACAAAAGGAAATATAAAATTAACAAAAACTATCTAATCTATTTATTCATTCTAATGTTTGGACTTATTTCTTTATCCTGTTTTGATCAGGCTCAGGTAGAAGATGCTTCGGAATTAGAAGACTTAATTAAAGAAATCCAAACTGAACGCAACCTTTCATTAACGGGACCTAATGCAAAGAATGTTATGGAAGATAAGTTGAATTCCATTCTCTCTCTTACAGAAAAAGCCCTTGCATTAAAACCAAACGACATGCAAGCTGCAGTCATACTCTATTACAGAGGATGGGTATATTATAATAAAGGTGAATATTTTGAAGCCATTTCAGATTTTAGTAAATCTATTGAATTAAATCCCAAAAAGACCGAGGTATTCAGATCACGTGCAGCAGTTTATATGTTCAGAAAAGAGTATGATAAAGCAATTGCTGATTATTCTAAAGTAATTGATTTGGTCTCCACAAGAGATTTTGGCATAGAATATTTTTTTAGGGGGAATGCATATACTACCAATAATCAGTATAAAAAAGCGATAAGTGATTATGATGTGGTGATTAATCTGTTGTTTGATCGAGCAAAAGAAGTTTGCAGTGGAAAAGAATATGAGAAACTTACAAAGGAATGTATTGACAGGGAGATAGAAAAAATTCTATCTGATGATTCCAGACTGGTGATGGCGTTTTATGGCATGGCGATTTCTTTGAGAACGCTTGGTAAAAAGACTGAAGCAATTAAATCTTACAAGCAGCTAATAAAATATGGTAAAAATGGAATCGCAAGTCCAGTTTTTCTGGAAATTGCAAGAAAAGGAATTTCGGATTTGGGTGGAGAAGTCGACGAGAAAGAACTTGACGCAAAAAGATAATATCATCCCGAGTTAGGATCTTTAATGTATAAAATCAAAAGAAAGTGCGATTACTTTAAAACCATCATTGATACTGATTTTATATATTCTAAGGGCGGTTCGAGAACCTCTCCTTTAAAATTAACGTAATTAATCTGATTGTAGGGGCAAAACGATGCCTTTCCCGGTAGATTTTTACACGAAATAGGACGAATGTAAAAATGAAATTTAAAAAGATTTTAAAGTTATTCAGCATTTTATTTATAATTGTTGCCATTATTAGTGTGGGATATATCTCATTTAACTTTCGGAAAGTGCAGTTTTTATATTATAGCAAAATAGCAAGGGATTCTGAAAAGTTAATTCATGTTGTTGATAAAACCATAGAGGAAAATACGGATGCGGATTGGGCTTTGTCATATAAGCTTACTCGTTATAAGTATATTAAGCAAAATCCTGAAGACGAAGAAAGGCTTTATAAAAGACTTATGGACATATACGCCAAAAGGATTGAAATGAATCCCGATGATCCCGAAAACTACCTTGATCGTGCTGGATTCAACGCAGGTAAAAACACTTTTTTCCCGGATATGGGTATGATGGGTAATCCGGAAATACCCTGGGATCTTATTATTGCTGATGTGGAAAAAGCAGTTGAACTCGATCCTGAACCGAATGATCCTGAGGTTTATAGTAAAAGGGGCGTTATTTATTTTAGTGCGGGAATATACAAGAAAGCAATTTCAGAACTCACAAAATATATACAACACGACAAGAAGGAATTAAATGCGTATTACATGAGAGCAAGGGCATATTTTGAAGATGATCAATATGAAAAGGCAGTTGTTGATTTAAAAATATTAAATGAAAAAGATCCCAAAACATACAAAAGCATTATACCCGATTGGGGTTATACCTATATGGCTGAAGGAAAATATGATAAAGCAGTTAAAGCTTTTAATGAAGTATTAAAACACAATCCCAATCATAGAGATACATATTGGGGTAGAGCCGGGGTTTATGAAAAAATGTACCAATATGATGAAGCGGTAAAAGACTTTACAAAAGTTTTTGAGCTGGATAATTCATGGCTTAGTGCTTTGATTCACAGAGCCTGGTGTTATATGAAAATGGACGAGTTGGATAAGGCTCTTGATGATTGTAATTATGTCCTCTCGAAAGAAACAGATAACGGGGAAGCTTATTACTATAGGGGATGCGTTTATGGCAAAAAGGAGGAATTCGATAAAGTCTTATTCAATTTGGACATGGCTGCAAAATACAAACCTGACTGGGTAGTGCCTTACATTAGCAAAGGTCAATTTTATCTTGAGATGAAAGAATACGACAAAGCAATCGATAGCTATGATCAAGCTTTGATGAAAGAACCATGGAATAAAAAAGCATATTATTGTAAAGCAATTGCATGCGAAGAAGCAGGACGCTTAAATAATGCTGTTATAGCTTATAAATTGTACCTTGAGCATTCAAAACCCGAGGAAAAATCAACAAGAGATTTTGTAAATCAGCGTATTAAAGAATTAGAATGAGAAGTATAAACGTAAGCTTACTTTTAAATCTTAGGTTTTGGTTTTATTGGAAGTGATTCTTTCTTTTTAGCAAAAATCCTCCCCATGAAATATTCTCTCGGGAATTGCTTTAAAACATCATAATAATTTACTATAACACTTTTAAGGACATCTGAATTTGTCAGGGGAAATCGACCTCCGACGCTTTCTACAATTCCCCATATTATACCATTTTCTAATTGACAAGTTACAAATGACTTGTTATAATTTCTAATTATTAATCTGAAGAATTAAGGAGGAATTATGGCACGTCCCAAAGAGA
>Ga0272441_10004335_pt1 | contig 25886 bp, 17 predicted proteins | sample SSMProp6N_FD_193582 | JGI IMG/M metagenome (GOLD analysis project Ga0272441, IMG submission 193582) | Marine sediment archaeal communities from Little Sippewissett salt marsh, Falmouth, MA, United States - SSM-Prop-6N | ecosystem: Environmental > Aquatic > Marine > Wetlands > Sediment ...
AGAACAGCCCCAGCTTTCGAATCATTTCCCCTTGCATTTTACTACACTTCTGTTATCTTTACCTTTCCACGCACCGGGCTATGCCTGGAATTTGAAGCTTTAATACATGTAAATGAAAACTGGAAGTAAGTATGATTACTATCAATGAAAATTATCTCAAGTTAAAAGCGGGTTATCTGTTTCCCGAGATTTCCCGTCGTACAGGCGTTTTTCAAAAGAACTATCCCGATGCTGAGATCATTCGGCTAGGCATTGGTGATGTTACCCTGCCCCTGCCGGGGGCAGTAATTGAGGCCTTTCACAGGGGGGTGGATGAAATGGCTGATTCAGCAACTTTCAAGGGCTATGGTCCCTACCAAGGCTATGATTTTCTTATTAAAGCCGTAATTGAAAACGATTACCAAAGCCGAGGGGTGGAGCTAGCTGAAGATGAAGTATTTGTCAGTGACGGCACGAAATGTGATACGGGCAACATTCAGGAAATTTTCAGCCTAAACGCCAAAGTTGCTATGACTGATCCTGTATATCCCGTTTATGTTGATACCAATGTTATGGCCGGGCGTACGGGTAAGGGCGATGAAAACGGCTGCTATGAGGGTATCGTCTATCTGGCCTGTACGCCGGAAAATAATTTTACCCCGGCTCCGCCAAAAGAACCGGTTGATTTAATTTATTTGTGTTACCCCAATAATCCCACCGGCGCGGTAGCAACAAAAGAGGTTCTACAGCAATGGGTGGATTACGCCCGGGAAAACAAAGCCCTTATCCTGTTTGACGGAGCCTACGAAGCTTTTATCACCGAGGCGGATATACCTCATTCGATTTATGAAATTCCCGGTGCCAAAGAAGTGGCTATCGAATTCAGGAGTTTATCCAAAACCGCCGGATTCACCGGTACGCGGTGCGCTTATACGGTAATTCCCCATGAGGTAAAAGCCTACACCAAAGCCGGTAGGGCGGTTGAGGTAAATCCCCTCTGGAACCGTCGTCACACTACCAAATTCAATGGCGTATCCTATCCGGTCCAGGTGGCGGCGGCGGCAACCTATACGGAACGGGGTAAAAAAGAGGTGCGGCAGCTCGTGGACTACTATATGGAAAACGCGAAGCTGATTAGAACCAGATTGTCAGAGTTTGGATATAATGTTTACGGCGGCGTCAATGCCCCTTATATATGGCTGCAGACACCGGATAAGATGGGGAGTTGGGAATTCTTCGATAAACTGCTTGCCGAAGCTCATGTAGTCGGTACGCCGGGGGCTGGTTTTGGGCCGGCGGGGGAGGGTTTTTTCCGGCTGTCCGCTTTCGGAGACCATAGTAATATCCAAAAGGCTCTGGACCGCATCGGTAAACTTTAAAAGCATTTCTCTTTACATATCGTCTTAAGGGACTGATTTGGGTAGGTAAACAGCTTGCCTGGTAACCGGGATTATGTTATGAATAATCCATGATCGTAGATACAGATGAAACATCAGCGTGGACGATAAAACGGTTAATTAACTGGACACAGGAATATCTGGCCAAGGCCGAGGTGGAATCGGCTCGTTTGTGTGCGGAGATACTGCTGGGGCATGTGTTGGGGTGCCCGCGGATAGATCTCTATATCAGGTTCGACTATTGTCCTACGGCTGAGCAGCTGGATAAATTTCGAGAGCTGGTAAGGCGGTGCGGCAAGCATGAGCCGGTGGCTTATCTGACGGGAAAGGCGCATTTCTGGGGTCTGGAGTTTATCGTGACGCCGGATGTTTTAATACCCAGGCCGGAAACGGAAGTTCTGGTGACCCAGGCGGTTAAGTTTATTCATCAGCAGACGAACCGGCCCAAGGTGGATGTGCTGGATCTGTGCACGGGGAGCGGGTGTGTTGCTGTGGCAATTGGGACTGAAGCGGTTGAGGCCGAAGTCAGTGCGACCGACAGCCGCAGTGCAGCGCTGCAGATAGCACAAAAAAACATCGAAGCCCACGATTTACAAGGCCGGGTTAAGTTATTGGAAAGCGATCTGTTTGAGAACCTGGACGGGAGCGATAAGGGGGTGTTCGATTTGATTGTGTCAAATCCACCCTATATTTCTGAAAAGGAATTTGCAGAGCTGGCACCGGTGGTGCGGGGTTATGAACCAAAACAGGCTCTACTGGCGGGTGTTGATGGTCTCGATTATTATCGGCGTATACTGGAACAAGCAGAAAATTATCTGGCAGACGGTGGAGCGATCATGCTGGAAATTGCGTTCAATCAGGCTGAAAAAGTTATTTCTCTCTTCGAAAAATCCGGTTCTCTCGAAGAGATTGCGGCGGTGAAGGATCATCTGGGCCATAACAGAGTAATCAAAGCGCAGAAGAAATAGAGGAATAGATAATTATGGATATGTTTGTGATACAAGGAGGGACCCGATTGCGGGGGGAAGTACACATAAGCGGGTCTAAAAATGCCGCTCTTCCTATTATGGCGGCGTCACTTCTGACCAAGGAGGAATGTGTACTGCACGGAGTACCCGATCTGGCAGATGTGCGGCATCTTGTAGCCCTGTTGGAGAAATTGGGAGCGCGGGTACAACGCGACCAACAAGGGAAATTACATATTAAGACGGAGGATGAATCGGTTTGTCTGGCTGATTATGAAAGCGTGCGACGGATGCGGGCGAGTATTTGTGTGCTGGGACCGCTGCTGGCACGGAGGCACAGAGCGGAAGTTAGTATGCCGGGGGGGTGCGCGATCGGCGACAGGCCTATCAATCTCCACCTGCGCGGGTTGCGGTCATTGGGGGCTAAAGTCAATCTGGATGGAGGGAACATTATCACCTCATGTCCGCATCTGCAGGGCGCGGAGATTTTCTTAGGCGGACCTTTCGGTTCTACGGTATTGGGGACCGCCAATATCATGACCGCAGCTGCTTTGGCACGGGGCCGTACCATAATCGAATGCGCCGCCTGTGAACCGGAAATAGTGGATCTGGGCAACTTCCTTAATTGTATGGGGGCTCAGGTTATGGGTCACGGCAGTCCGCGCATCACCATCAATGGTGTGGAGGAGCTGCATGGTGGGGATTATGAAATTATCCCCGATCGTATTGAGGCGGGCACGTTTATGATGGCCTCAGCCATTACCAACGGCGAACTTACCATTACCAACTGCCGCCGTGATTCACTGATGGCAGTCATCGATCGTTTGAATCTCATTGGGGTGGACATTGAGACGACTGATTCGGGTATGCGTGTGAGTTCGGCGCGAAGGCTGAATCCGGTGGACGTGACCACTCAGCCATATCCGGGATTTCCAACCGATCTGCAGGCCCAGTTGATGGCCCTTTTGTGTTTGGCGGACGGTAACAGTATTATAACCGAAAAAATCTTCCCGGACAGATTTATGCACATTGCGGAGCTGAACCGCATGGGGGCCCGGCTGCACAAAGAAGGGGCCACGGTTGTTGTTCAGGGGGTGCGCGAACTGATCGGTGCGCCGGTGATGGCTTCGGATCTGAGGGCCTCGGCGGCTCTGGTGCTGGCCGGTATGGTAGGTAGGGGGCAGACTGAAATCCGTCGCGTTTATCACATTGACCGCGGCTATGAAAGAATCGAAGAAAAACTCAACTTACTCGGCGCAAAAATTCAACGCGTGCCGGAAACCACCTGATTTTCTGCATAGAGATAAAAGTATTGCCGCAAAACCAAGGTGTGTGTGGCAAGATTACGAGGCTGACTTTTTGTTTTTAGGGCAAGATTGTTTAAGGTCTTTCTGGGCCTGGGCGATCATTTTATAGAATAATTCGCGCTGTTCAGCGAGGGCCTTGATACGGTCATCAACTTTGGTACGGGCTTCGAGGAGGATCCAGCCCTTATAGTTCATCTTGACGAACAGGTCGAATAATTGCTGATAGGGGTAATCACCGACATTGAGCTCACGGATGTGACAGGTGGAACCGAAGCGATCCTTTACAAGATTGAAGTTGTATTCCAGACCTTTACCTTCGAGATCATGCTGGTTGCTGTTCCAACAGACGCCGACATTAGGTTCGGTGACGTGGTCAAAGATATTTTTAATAATGGTCAGATCGCAGGTCCCCTTGCCGTGCACTTCGACTCTGATTTGCTGTTTATAGTCGGCGGCAAACTTACCCACTTCATTAAGTGACTTGCCGATTTGTTCACACGTTTTTTCTATGGGCACACCCTCGGTCAGACGGTTGGGTTTGACCTTGACGCCGCTGCCACCGCAGTCATATGAGAGTTTGGCGTACTCTTTGGCGCCTTCGATGTTCCGTTTTACCCTAGCTTGGTCGTCGCTGTGAAAATCAAAGTTACAGCCCATACCCACGAGGGTGACGGGGCTGTCCTGGAAGCGTTTTTTGACTTCCTGGCGTTGTTGGGCGTTAAGGTTGGCCTCGACACCGTGGGCGTGCTCGGTGCGCAGTTCGACTCCGAGCACTTTGGTCTTTTCACAGTTTTTAATTATGGTAGGCAGGGTCCAGTCTTCGCCCCATTTATAAGTGACCAAACCAAAGCGCATAAGAGAGCCGGGCATATCGCAACTCGGCTGCGAGAGATCGGCCAGGGCCTGGAGGGTGGTAAATTCTGAGGCGAGCAGGGCACCTCCGGTATAAAGGGAGGTTTTCAGGAAAGAACGGCGAGATTGCGAGGACATAACAAAACTCCTTAAATTAAAATGCCAATAACACTTAGGAACTTATTATACAGTAAATTAGCACGAATGGCGAGGACAAATTCGTTGATAATAGGGGGCTGCATTTAGATTCACATTTAATAAAATTTTAACTGGATTACCGCGATAAACTGTGAACAATAATTTGTTTTCAATAATGTAAGCAAGCGGAGCATACAAGAGTAAAGGTAACTATCTGTTGAACAGCGCAAGTAGGACAAGGCAGTGGGTAGAGCTTCTCACAATAACAGCCCTGCATTTCATGGCGGATATATTCATGGGGATGCTGCCGGCCCTGTTGCCGGAGATACGCAAGGAGTTTGGTATGACGCTGGTGACGGGAGCGGCGCTGATCACCACCATGTACCTGGTAAGTAATCTGGCACAGGTGCCGATCGGACATCTTCGGGCCAATAAGACAAAACCTTTGTTTTTACCGATGGGGATGATTCTGGCGGCAAGTATGTCTCTTCTAGTAATGCTGCCGCGGACGGAGTCGGGGGAGGTTTGGATTTTTATGCTGGTGGTGGTAAGCAGCCTGGGTACGGGGCTGGCGCATCCGGAGGCATTTCGGGCGGTGCATAAGCTGGGTGGAATTGCGGCTTCGACGAGCACAGCGGTTTTTATGATAGGGGGGATGCTGGGCTTTGGGATGGGAGCCTGGATTTCTACGGTGCTGGTGTCGGGGTGGGGGATGGGGGGATTATTAGTGTTGGGGCCGGTTTCACTGGGGATGGTGGGGATGTTATTTTTGTTGAAGATCCGCCTGGCGGTGGAAGAGGAACAAAGTGAAAATGACACTGAGAAGCCGGAAAGGCGAACTTCTTTCTGGCCTATATGGCTGATGACGATCCCGACCAGTATCGCAACGACGGTCATCCTGGGATTACTTCCAACCCGTTTGGAAGAAATAGGATTCGAATTGGAGTACGGCGGATTTTCCAATATGCTTTTTATAAGCGGGGCGATAGTTGGAACGCTATTCTGGGCGGAGGTGTCACGCAACAGAAATAAGATCGGGACCAGTACGGTAGCTTTGATATTAGGGATACCTTTTTTACTGGCTCATTTGATCTTCATCGAACATCATTGGGCCGCCTGGATACTGGTGCCGGGCGGATTTTGTGTTATGGCGGCCTTTCCGTTGTTGGTGACGGAGGCACGGTTCGCGCTGGGGCTGAACCTGGGTGGGAGAATGGCCATGTCGGCGGGGGGTACTTGGGGGGCGGCCAGTGTTGCTTTTTTACTTTTCGGGGTGATGGCAGATCAGTGGGGTATTGAGGCGGTACTAAAATGGATGTGGATGGGATATCTTGCTTCAATTTTGATCGGATTATTTATAATGCGTAAGAATATGCTCAGGAACAGAAACTGATGCTTCAGGAAAAACGTACTAACCTTCCGGTTAAAAAATGATGCTTCCCGGCTGATAAATGACCGACGGCCGATCTGAGTATAAGGAAGTTCCCAGCTCTTAAGCACTTTCTAAATCCCGGGGTGTTTGTCTTACCCGGGCTTTTCCTTAGGCTGCTGGAAAAAGGCCGGCAATTAGTTCGGATGGACCGTTTGTTTGAGGTGAATCTTGTTTAAGCATTCATTTGGTTAGTCCCTCCACGAATTTGTGGGCCTCTTTGGCTTCGGCAAGTGTCTGTTTGAGATCACCGCGGGCGAGACATTCAATAACTAAGGGGCCCTGGGTAAATCCGCCTTTCTTTAAACGAGCGAGTACGGCCTTGAAGTCCACCATACCAGTTCCGGGAGTGAGCATCACATCTTTAGGATGTTTATAATCCTTGACACACATACCTACGACCAGGCCGTCTACGGTGGAGGCATCATCTACCGGATTGAGTTTGCCGTCAGAATAGTAATAGATGTTGCCTGGATCGTACCATATACGGAAATTGGGATGGTTGACCATTTCCAGAGTTTTGCGGCATTGGGGGCCGGTGGCATTTAGGCCGCCATGCGGTTTGACGCTGATACCCATACCTTTCTGGGCGGCATAGTCACAACACTCGGCAATCGCTTTATAGTAAAGTTTGAAAAGTTTTTCATCAGCAATGCCACCCATCAAGAGGTTTTTAGCGTTACAGATGGCACAGTTATCAATCAGTTTTCTGAGAGCATTTATCCCTGCCTCCAGTGATTGGGCTACGGGGATCCCGCCGCCATAGACAGATGGTACCGCCAGGCCGCGTTTTTTGAGTTCGTCTCTGACTTGAAGAGCTTCTTCGGGTGTGGAGGAAGCGGAAATTACCAGTCGTGTTTTTGACTTGGTAGTCATTAGACCGGCGTACTTGAAGCCCGCTTCGGCAATGGCGTCCAAGGCGACTCGATAGTCTTGTTTGTCCCAAGGTCTGGTATAACAGCCTATCTGCCAGGGGGAGTCTTTGTGATTTTTCTGATCTGCCAGAACATCTGATGCAGCGGGACAGGATAGTGCGATACCTGCCGCCCCTAGTTTTAAAGAATGGTCTAAGAAATCACGCCGGGATAATATGTTTGAGTTATTCATATATGTTCCTCCAAGTGCGATTTCGCACTTTTGCCTGTTGGATATTCTGACATAATTGTCCGAAAGGGCCTTGGGAAGGCAATCATTGATTTTTAATAACTTTCGGGGATTAGGCCGAAAGCGGTAAAAAATATAAACGGCCGCCAGAAGGCCCTTTAACACCGATAAGCGTAATATAAAACTGCGAAAGTTAAGTCAAAGTAATTAAAATATAAGCAGGTTCACTGTTTGTAAATCGATGAGTAAAGCCACTTAGCGCCGCGCTGCTCTCTATAAGTCCAATAGCCAAAGTTGCCGACATTAAATGGTTCGCAGGCGGCTCGGTGACGGATTAACTCTTTAAGTGCCTGGCGGCAGGCATTTTGGTTGGGCTTACTGGGATTGAGATTATATTTTTTGTGCGCTTTGAGGGAGATAAGTGTCAGTTCGGCATCCCTTAAACCCATTTCCAGGAATTTCACGCGTTGCGTTGATAGTTTATCCTGCTGTGCCGCCTGTAGGGCCCGATCAAGTAATTTTTTACCTTGGGCCATTATCTCCGGCGGGAACATTCGGTCGGTAATCAATACGTAATTTTTGAATCCGCCGCCTCCTTCTTCGAGATTATAGCGTTTAATGTCTGCAAGGGTAATAGCATCAGAAACCTTCTGCCAATATTCGAAATATTTTCTAACTTCCGGTTCAGCTGGGCCGAAACCGCGGTAATATTCATCCAAAATCCGCTGAGCAGGCCAATGCGGGTGTAGTTGTAACCGAGCTAAAACGTACAAGGTTGGGCCCTGGGTGGACCAGGCGCCGAGCAAGGAATCAAAAGAGGCACCTATCATACCACGGGCAGCGGCGTAGGAAAAATCATCTGCCAAACGAGAGGCATAGAAGATAGGCATATTGTGTCCGGCGTGAGTGAGGTTGGGCCGGAGTAACATTGTTGCACCTGTTGCTTGCCAGCCGTCCCAGTTTTTTCTGAAATACTGACTCATTGTCTTGGTATAGGGAAACCAAAGAGGAGGGACATAAGAGATGATGATATTTTCATTCAGCCGGGTTTTTTCAGGAGCGTGCCAGTAGTTGGCATAGGCATAGCCGAAAACTACGACGTTCGGATCGACCTTTTTAGCCTCTGTCTGAACCGCCAGGTAGAAACGCGCATATCGATCGGAAAGAGAAGGCGCATCCTCGGGTACCACGGTACCGCCCCAAGGAGCGCTATAACCGGCGATACCTACTCCCAGGCCATGGAAACGTTCCTTGCGTGTGGGAATTTTTCCCTGACCCCAGTAAGGCGAACTTTGAAAGCGGTAATCAGGTTGGTCCCAGGCTCTGCAGGTTGGGCAGGTGCACATTCCGGGTGAGTCGTTTTCACAGGCACACAGATAGGGACGGCAAGGAATATGATCCGGATTTCTTGACGGATCTTGTTGCCATTCGCTGACAATCTGTTTCCATAACATCGGCTGCGATACGCACATGGTAATATTGTGCCCGGTAGCGTCACCGGGTAGAGGTTCCCTTTTACCATTTGGTAACAGATTGAAAAACTCCGGATGGGTTTTTCGGAAACGTTCCCAATAGTTACCGAATTTGTGTCCATAGCTGAGGCATTTGGTTGCAGCGAAACGATGGCGGAGCAGCCATTTGTCTTGATCATTAAAAAATTTGTCTCGCGCCTGCACACTGGACCATCCCACTTCCTCAGACCTTCCCTGAACAGACCATTTCGTGGATTGAAAATTGGGAGTTCCCATTTGGTTTAGGGAAGTAATACTGATATTGTCGGTGGAAGGGATGACTTCGCCGAGCTCACCGGGCCATAACCAGCAAACGTTCATCTGCTTCTCCAGGAATTCATAGACCGCCCAGAGGGTTCCATGCCAGGTGCACTGGGCATGACTCCCGACTTTTCTGTCGTTATCTCTACCGGCCAGATAAAGAGAATCTCCGAGGGTTTTCATTATAAAACCTGCGGGGGGCAGATTATCAAGGTCGATGCCCTGGGCTGCAGTTGCACGGCAATTACCAAGATATATCCAGCCTCGGAAGGAATCGGGCTTTTTGTTTTCCCGGACAATCTGCAACTTAGCTGTGGTTGCTTTTTGAATGTGATATTGCAGTTCGTCAGCCGCATAAACCACTACAGGAAATGCTGTATCAGATATAACAATGGCTGTGGCGGGTTTGGCGTCTGTAACTATCTCTATAGACCCAGTCGAAGAAACCATCAAAGATGACATAACTGCAATTGCAAAAAAACGAAATACAGACGATGGGTAGTATTGCGATACACCTGAACGAGATTCCTTTTTCCCACCAGAGGCTGTCATTTTTTTTGCCATGTTTTCTTCAAGCGTATTAAAACTGTTTTTGCAAACGTTTTATTCGTTGGATGTATTTTTCGCAAAAATAAAGCCGGAAGAATTTAGCCGGGGTGGATTTCGCGCTTGTCCGGATCGTACACCAGTCTCTTGCCGGTATCGCATGATTGTACCGCCATGATACAGGCTACGGCGTGCTGATAGCCGGCATCGATAGAAGCATTGGGGGTTTTGCGATCGCGCAGGCACTGGAGCCAATTAAGGAAATGGTCCGGAATGGGTACGTCTTCAATAGGCTTCTTGCCACGTATGGATAATTTTTTCGGCAGGTGACCGTCGGCCGTAAGGAAAGGTTCGGACCATTTGGTCAAATCCATTACGCCCGCTTCACTAAATATTTTGATGGTGGAGTCGCTGCTGTTGCCTAAGTTTGACAAGTAACTGACCATAAAACCCTCGGGATATGTCCAGAGGGCTTGGACCTGGTCGGGGCAGGTAAATTTGTGCTCATCATTCCAGGTGAATGTGCCGCCCATACATACACTGCTGGTGGGAAAACGAGAGCCGGTAATGTAATTTATCAAGTCAATGAAATGGCTGGCAAAACCGGGAACCGGACCGTCGGAAAACTCCCGATAGCCGTACCAGCCCGAATATTTAACCGGATCGAAGGGGGAATAAGGAACATCCATCAGGAATTCTTTCCAGTCAACATCCTCTTTCTTGACGTCCTTGACATAATGATACCAGTAAGGTTGGACGTAATTTCTGCGTTGCTCGATCCGACTGACTCTTCCCATAATACCTGTTTGAAAAACCTTGCGGCAGCCAGTGAAACTGGGCCAGCTGCGTAACTGGGTGCCGATCTGGACTATTACGCCGGCTTTTTTGACGGCATCACAGGCGGCCTTTAGCCTATCCATTCGGCGGGCCAGAGGCTTTTCGCAGTAAACATCCTTGCCGGCTTCGGCTGCGGCCTTTAGATGAGTTGTGTGTTGGTGGTCGCAGGAGGCGATCATGACCGCGTCGATATCTTTAAGGGCGAGCAGGTCGCGGTAGGAAGAAAATTGCCGGGCCTTAATACCGTACCAATCCTTTATCTTGTCGGCGGCATTTTCGCGAGCCAGACGCCAGGGATCACAGACGGCGGTGAACTGGACGTTTTGGCTTTTGTCGTGTTTGTGTATACCGGCCATGTGGGCGCCGACACCACGGCTGCCACAGCCAATCTGGCCGATGGAAATTCTTTCATTAGCTCCGACAATTTTGGCATAGCTCCGGGCCGAAAATGCCAAGGTGGCTCCGCCTGCGGCGGCGGTTTTCAAAAAAGTTCGACGCGAATATGAACTATTCATCGCTAATCCTCCAAAAAAATAAATCAGGGCATAAAGCTTCTGTAACAGTGAAATTATAATCAGATATATAATACCAAATAAAAGATTTTAGTAAAAGTTAAAAATGGAACAAAGTGAATAGGGTGGGACATAATAGGGAGACCCCCAAGCGAAGTTTGATAGAAAATACTATAAGTCGTTGATTGACAAAGGGGTCCGAGTAGTGTTTTATAATGGGTACCAAAAGGATGTAAACATGATTAGTCATTTACGTGTTGTACTATTTTTAATTCTGTTTTTTATTACCGCAACAGTCCGGGCAGAGCCCTGTACACTATATAAGCCCGCCGATATCGCCCGGGCGAGAGAGAATCTGGCGCGCTATCAATGGGCACAACAAATTGTCGATAGTTGGCAAAGAAGTGTGCACTTTGTGATGGAACAAGACAGAGGGTTCATTGAAGAAATGATTTCTGAACTGACTCCCTGGCCGACCTATGGCCAGAATTGCCCCGCCTGTGTAGGCAAGAAATCTTCAATGGGTGAATGCGGCATATACAACTGGACCGTCGCTCAGCCAGATAAACTCATTTGTAAGTACTGCGGCACAGAGTATCCGAATCCGAAGTATCCGGAGACAGGTGAGCTTGTTTGTCCGAAAATGGGGCAGGTGTTCACATATTATGAAACTCCAGAAGAGAAGGCTCATTCGGAGGACAAATCCGGCAAATACGCTTTTCGCTGGGTAAAATGGCCGGTGCACACGAGTTTCAGCGGTATCATCAGGAGCTACAAGGCTGGTTATGTCATCCATAAGGTTCTGCCGCTGGCAAAGTTGTACGCTGTGACCGGAGAAGTAAAGTATGCCCAGCGGGCAGCGTGGATTTTAGATCGTTTGGCCCGGGTTTATCCGCAATATCTGTTTCATTCCTACAACGGCACCTACGCTGATATGCCTCCGGCTGAGGTTGCCCAAGAGTTGGGCAGAAATCCCCGGGGAGGTAAATTCCCCAAGGAGGTAATTATTAACGCCTTTGATTTGCACCAAAAGAAAGACCATGCCGAGTTATGCAATGGTTTCTGGGGATCGGGACGTTATAAGTCAAGCGGCGGAGACGGATCGATAATTCTGGATATGACGGTTGGGTACGACTTGATTCGCACGGCCAGATATCCTGAAGGAGAGCCTGTGCTTACCAGCGAAATTGATAGGCGGATAGTAAAGAATCTATTGTTGGCAGGATGTGAAGACAGTGAGAACTGGAACGAGATTAACAACAAGTGTGGACCCGGTCGGGCGTTGAGCGCGGCAGCTGGCATCCTTTTCGAACGGCCTAAAAGCGTTCGGCGCGGGCTGGAAGGATTTCAACTGTTGCTGAATAGCTGCTATCACTTCGACGGTTTCTGCCGGGAATCGCCTACTTACAGCAGAATGCACCTGAGCCATATGCACGATATTCCCAATATCCTCCAGAGCTACTCAGACCCTCCTTCCTGCCAGTCACGGCAGGATGAAAGAATTGAGAACTTAGATACTTTTAAGGATATCGACCGTTATCGTCTGGCCCTGGAGAGCATGGTCCGCATGTTGGCGCCCGGTAGGCAGTATCCGGTTATTGGAGACTCTCATGATGGCAGCGGGCTGGATACCCTTTGGGTGGAAATTCTGGCTGATCATTATGGGGAGCAATATGCAGGGTTACTGGAAGAGGTCCAAGGATGCAAGCTGGAGGAAGCTGGGAATGAATATGCGTTGTGGCATAGGAACCCGGAGATGACAGCCCAATCTGATAACCGATTGCCTTTACATACAGAATGGTTTCCCGGTTGGCACGTTGGCGTACTTCGTGGGGGAAAGCCCGAGGGGGATACGGCCTTATATCTGAACGGCAACGCGCGCCACTCACATCGTCACGCCGACACTCTGGGTATTATTTATTACGCCTATGGGAAAGAACTGGCTTGCGACCAGGGTTATATCTGGGATGATCCCCGCAACGCCTGGACGTCCAGCACCTTGGCTCACAATATCGTTACGGTCGATGGAGGCAACCAGGATGCTCCTGATCGTCACAGTAGGCTGGAACTATTTGGTGCCTGTCCCGGACTGGAAGTTGTACAGGCCTCAGCGAATGCTTACCAAAAATGCGAGCGCTATCAGCGTACCTGCGTGCTGGTGCAGCTTCCAGGCGAGCAGAGCTATGCTGTTGATTTCTTTCGTGTTACGGGTGGCAAGCTACATCAGTACTGCTTTCATTGTAACGGGAAATTGACTAAGCTAAGCACATCTGAACCACAGCCCAGCGACGAGGAAATCCGCTGGCTTAGCAATCTGAGGACTGTGACACCAAAGGGACCTTTTACTGCCACTTGGGAATATGCGGGCCTCGGGCTAGATCTCATCATGCTCAGTCGGGCGCAACGACTGATTGTAGCTGATGCGCCGGGCTGGCGCAGCGATGCAGGAAGCGAACTCGATGCTCCTGCGATTCAGCAAGTTATCGCTGAACGAAAGGACGTAGGACCAAGTACCTCAAGTCAGTATGTAGCACTGATTGTGCCATATTCATTGGGAAGTTTACCTGTACTATCCGCCCGGATTATCCACAGTGATCTAAAATCGAACACAGTGGCAGTAGAGGTGAAACTGCCGGATCGTACCGACATCATAATTTCCACATTAGACCAGAAAGAACGTCAATATGATTCCGTTAGGCTTAAAGGAGAATTCGGCTTTGTTTCACTTGACTCTGAGGGCAAGGTACAGCAGGCCTACTTGTTGGGTGGTACTGGCCTGAAGATCGGTGAACTGGAGATTAGGCTAACCAGTCCTAATATTCCCTTGAAAGTAAAATCAGTTAGTAACAGAACATTTTATTTGGAAAAGGACTTACCGCATAAGCTTGACGTAGAGGGGTTTTATCTTTTGGCGGGTGAAACCGGATATGAAATCCAGTCCACTGGGAAAAACTTCGTTGCTGTCCGGGACTATCCGGGTATAACATGTGATGAAATCAAAATTCTAAATTCTGTTTACTGGCAGCTTCCGCTAAGCAAGCCAAAATAGCCGCGACGATAAACGCCATGAAATAAGAGTAAGCTTATAGAAAAAACTATTCTCGGATAAAATGGTTGAAAAGAAGAAGAAAAAACGGAAACCCCAAGAGGTTGTGGTAGGACAATTTAATTTTGTCGAAGGTTCCTATCTGGAATCTACGAGGAGGCCTTTATATGCGCTTTTATTTTTACTGCCGCTGGTAGGAATTTACGAGCTGGGGACCTTTTTGTTGAGCCCGACCGAACTTTCCCTGGCACCGCGGATCATCGCGTTTTCCTGGCTGGAAGGCATTATGGAAGTAATAGGGGTCAGGCAGTCTATGGCTTGGGCCTTTCCGGGTCTATTGGTGTTGGTTATTCTTTTTTGCTGGCATTTGAGCAGTCGTTATCCCTGGCCGGTACGTCCGGGCTGGCTGGGGTGGATGGGAGTCGAATGTGGAGTGTTAACCATTCCGCTTTTTGTCCTGGCCGCGATCAGTCCAGATAAGATTGCCCCCGGTGCCGCCGAATTAGCGGGAAATGGCGGTACGAGGATCGATGGTTATTTTGCCAATGTAATAACCAGCATAGGGGCGGGAATTTATGAAGAACTGGTGTTCAGACTGATTCTTATGGGGCTGATTGTGATACTATTGGAAGATGTAATTAAAATTCGTCACTCTGTATCGATAACCAGCGCAGTGCTGGTTTCAGCCTTGTTATTTGCGACTCATCACTATATTGGTCTGCAGACAGGAAGGCTTTGTGTGCTATCGGAATTCGAAACGGGCAGTTTCCTCTTTCGGACGGCGGCGGGAATTTATTTTGCAGTTCTCTTTCATTATCGTGGTTTTGGTATAACCGCCGGCACCCATAGCGCCTATGATATTATTTACTTTACTTTTTCATAAATTATATGAAACGGGACAATCATACGAATGCAGGTTAGGTGCAATATCCCCAAGAAAACACAAAAAAAGTTTGACACTTTGCCAGCAGACATGGTAAATAGCAGCTTGTAAAAATATTTTCTGTTTTATGGAGAAAAAATATGCCAAAGGTAAGAAATGCCAGTCAAGTTGAAACTGTTGGGCAGGGATTAGAAAATTCGCGCTCTTCGGACGGTCCAGGTGGCCGATGGTTTTCTCTCCGATCCGTCGGGGAGAGATTATTGTTGTGTGTTATTCTAGCCATTTTGGCCGGAGGGTGCGCTAGTGAGAAAATCATCAAGATCAAGGATTATGCCGAATTCGAGCAGAAAGTCATTCAGTCCCCAAAACCTGTCCTGGTGGAGTTCTACAAGCAAGGATGCCCAACATGTGTAGTATTGGAGTCCAACCTGAACAAGTTAGCACAGGAGTACGAAGGCAGGGTGGTGTTCGCCAAATTCGAACTGATGAGTGGGGTATTTGTACCCCAGTGCCCCGAACTCAAAGAAAAATATAACTTGCGCTACCTTTTTCCGACCGCACTTCTTTTAGTTAACGGTCAAGAAAAACAACGTTGGATTTTGAAGTATGATATGGATAGTTACCGGATGGCGTTGGATAAGGTCCTGGGCCCGGCAAAAAAATAGCAGCGCACACAAAACCAGTTTGCAGACCGCGTTTAAATCCTCGACTGCGCGGAGATTCCTGCGCAAGGGATATAGTCGCTCTTGAAATACGGGTTAGAATTTCTCAATAGATGTTTCCTGGGCGACCTCATTTGATTTAGGTTTGGACAATTTCAGTATATCAAAAATTGACGGGGCGAGGCCATTCTCTTTCCGCAGTTTCATCCAGGGGGATGAATATTTGAAATAGCCGGGATTTTGGGCGGCAAAGGTTATCACGTCTCCCTGTTCAATAATAGATGGTTGCCATTCGCTGCGGGTAAAATCCTGGACATGAGCGGCGCCTTGAGCTGCGAGGAGAACCATATTCTTCTGTTCCATGGTTTGCGGAGAATTAATCCCGAACGCGGGTGCTTTGGATTCGTCCGCTTTATCCTTCTTTTGGGGGATCTCATACACATGTCCTGCTCGAAAATCATATTCCAGATCGACAAGTTCAACACGGCAGAAGTCTCCACAATCTTTGGGCACATCAACAACCTGGAGAGTATGCGTGCCGGGTAAGAGATGATACTCGTAACCTGCCTTATAGTCCTTACCAATAATTTTGGTATCGATTCTGGTTATCGGACAGGTTTGATCGGTAGTGCGGATTACAGCCACCTCCTGTAGAGGCCTGGCCTTACCGTCAAAAGTACGGATTGTTGTGTTGCATCCGCCGGCGTAACACGCTGTCATATAAAGTATTGCAGCAGCAATCAATCTGCCGTGTTTCTTGATCATTTTTGTCATTTCTGACTCCTTTATCTACTAGTTCATGTTACGGAGTACTGCTATGAAAGTGTTTTCGGCAATTCGAGAGCCCAAGTTAATCTAACGTCCAATATACTTGATTTTTCCAGACAGAGTCGATAACCTGAATAGCAACAAAATTAGTAGTTGGATTGAGCGAAAACAATTCGTAAATTTAGTCACAAACGACCACAAGGTTGAAAATTTGGGAGTCAGGTATGAAAAAGCAGCATTTTTATAAATTGGTGTTTTGCGCCATACTACTTGCGGGTATGTCGGTAATTAACGGCGCCGAGTTGTCGACAGATAGTCGCGATTTGGCGGCTCATCTGATTAAAAAGGCCGGCATTTCTCGGGGGCTCTGCGTGTTGCTCGGAGGTGTTGATGGTAAGTTGGCACTTGCGCTTGTTAAAAATAATCCGCTTTTTCTCTACGTCGAGGATCCACGGGAGTCCGCAGTTGTTGGCGCGCAAAAGATACTCGATGTTGATGGGCTCTATGGCACTCGAGTCATGGTTGAAAAAAAGCCTCTGAACACCATACCCTGCGCTGACAATACGGTTGATGTGGTACTTGCCCCACTCGGCGCCGGATCTGTAGAAATGAGCGTGGGGGTTCCTAACAAATTGGATGATTTATCGGTGTCAGAAATATTGCGGTCCCTACGTCCAGGCGGCAGAGCCGTAATCGGGGTGCTTAAAGGTACAAAGTCTTTGACTAAAAAACAACTATCAGAGTGGATACGTAAATCCGGCGCTGAGAAAGGGAGTTACAGGTTTGAGCAAGATGGCTATGGATTGTGGTTGGAGATTACCAAGCCGATGCCAAAGGGTATGGACTCCTGGAGTCACTGGGAACATGGGACGGACAACAACCCCGTATCAACCGATGCCGTAATAAAGGCCCCTTATCGAACCCAGTGGTTTGGCGGACCTTTTTATACTGCCATGCCGGGCATAACCACGGCGGCGGGAGGGCGCATTTTCACTGCCCTGGGTCACATAGCGCACCACAAACGTGAGGAAGAGTGGCTCAATACGCTCTTTGCCAGGAATGGTTATAACGGTACTCTCCTTTGGTCCCGCAAGCTCCCGGACGGCTATCTGGTACATCGTTCCGCCTTTATCGCCACGGATGATTACTTTTACCTGATCGACAATGACGGTTGCTTGAGACTGGATCCTGTAACCGGTAGGGAAATAGACCGGATTCATATCCCCCAAATCAAGGGCGAGTGGAAATATATCGCCCTGCAGGACGGCGTGCTTTATGTTCTGGCCGGTGAGGTAAAAGATTCATCAGAAACGACTGTAGTACGCAGTCAACTCAGCCACTGGAGCTGGGGTGAACTTAGTCCCGGATATTATCAGTCGAAGGTGCCGTGGGGATTTGGCAATACCTTGGCAGCCTATGATGTCAAGCGAAAGAAAGTGCTTTGGCAACACTGGGAAGATGAGCAGATCGATTCCCGGGCTCTGTCCATGGGTTCCGGTAAGATATATTTCTATTGTCCGGGATCATATACCGGTTGTCTCGATGCCTTGTGCGGAAAAATCATCTGGCGTAACAACGATCCTGAGGTTATCCGTCTTATCGAAGAGCCCGGCAAAGGTTTAAAATCTACTCCCGGATTCCGCACAACATGCTACAGTTTATACACGCGCGACGCGATCTTCTTTCAGGCCCAAACTCGTATGAATGTGGTCGCCGTCTCTAGCCGTGACGGACACCTTCTGTGGACGCGCAAAAAAACAACAAACAATCCCAATATGCTTTTTGTAGAGGATAAACTCATCGTGGGTATAGGCCCCGGCGGTAGCACGCTCATGCTGGAGCCTTTGACGGGCAAGACCATAAAGGACCTTGGTTTTAAAAAAAGATCATGTGCCCGTCTGACCGCGACTTGGGATTCCTTTTTTTGCCGAGGTTGGCGCGAAGGTTTGACTCGTTACGACAGAAACACAGATAAAGTCTTGTTCAACGGTGCCATGCGCCCGGCCTGTAACGATGGGGTCATCGCGGCCCAGGGAATGCTCTATATCGGGCCTTGGCTTTGCGATTGCAATCTATCCATGATGGGTACCGCGGGGCTCTGTTCGGCGGGAGACTTCAAAGTTGAAGAAGTGGACCCGGTATCAGAGCGACTTGAGTTCTTTGCAAACAGCGATACCATAGCTGCGTTTCCTGAGATTACCAGGGCGGACTGGCCCACCTACCGGGCGGACAATAATCGAAGTTCCCGTTCTATGGTTGCTGTCTCGGAGGATAAATCGAAACCGCTATGGGAGTATAGTGAGCCTGTCGGTTTTAATCCAAGTACACTTACAGCAGCGGGAGAGTTGGTTTTTCTGAGTGGTGACGATGGAAAAGTACGTGCTATTGAAGCCGATACCGGTAATTTGAAATGGTCTTTTGCAAACGCGGGGCCACTAAATCACCCGCCCACCATATGGAATGGACGTGCCTTTGTGGGCTCAGGCGATGGAGTAGTTTATTGTCTGGAGGCGGCAACGGGGAGGCTTCTTTGGCGGTTTCGAGTGGCACCGGTGGAAAGACGGATAATGGTTTATGACAGGCTTTGCTCCACCTGGCCGATTACCAGCGGAGTAATGGTACAAGATGGTGTTGTCTATGCGGCGGCGGGTATTATTGATTACGACGGAACCTATGTGTATGCCCTCGACGCTCTAACAGGAAAACCAAAATGGGCCAATAACACCTCCGGGCACCTGGACAAGCTACTGCGCAAGGGTGTGTCCGCCCAGGGAATTCTCACCCTGGCCGGTAACCGTCTTTGGATGCCGGGTGGTAATGTTATCTCCCCCGCCTGCTACGTTCTGGAGGACGGTGCCTGCCTGTCACGAAACGTGGGGGACGGTTCACCGCGGGCAAATCGCGGCGAGGAAATAGGAGTTTTAAAGGAAAACTATTTGATTTTTGGTGGACGTCTGCGGTATTCCGGAATTCGCAATTTCGTGAATCCCGCCTTGTTCACTTTGGCCAAAATCGGCGCCAACGGAATCTCGAAGACTGTGCTGATCGGATTCGGAAAAATTCCACCGGCCTGGTCGGAAAATATGATTATCATGGCCAACGGTCCCCGCAGTGTACCGGTATGCCTGGACACCACTAAACTCATAGACCACCTGGAGAAGGCCTCTCCGGAAGGCTTGGAAAAGCAATTCAGTTATATAAATACACTCAAGAAAAACTGGATTGCCCAGGAACTAAAGGATAACGACACCGTGGCCTTTGTCATGGCAAAAAACGCTGTACTTGTCGCCCTGGAAGAACCGAAGTATCGTTCCTTATACCCCCGCTGGAGATTGGCCGCCCTGAATCCTGAAACAGGCAAGGTTATCTGGAAGCAGCAACTACCCTCTGCCGTACGTCCCGGCGGCCTAATTGTCAACCGTCAGGGCCGGATCATAGTCGTGCATGAAGACGGATCTGTCAGTTGCTTTCAGTAAGACCGGATCAATCACTGATTAGTTAGCTCTGATGAAATCTCACGTTTTATAACCTAAAATATGCAACTCACCACAAGCTTCGTTGTAGGGGGGAATTTTTGCCTTTTTTCTTTGCGGAAGACTTTTCCACTTCCATAATATTTGTTATCGATTTGCGCTTTGCAGATTTGGGACATTTCCCGGTCCAGCAATACAGACAGAGTTTTTCTTTGGGTCGGCCGATGGCTTCGATCATGTCATCCACCCTCTGATACCTAAGAGTGGTAACATCCAAATCCTTTCTAATCCATTCTACCATGCGTTCATATTTGGGGGAATCGGGATCAATGTACTCCGAGACATCTTTAATATCATGCCCTTCCAGTGCGCGAATCGCCTTGCGGGCAGCGAGCTCATCGATGGAGCGGGTCGAAAGATTAAACCGGCAGGGAAACATCAGAGGCGGACACGCCGGACGAATATGGATTTGTTTGGCGCCGCAATCCCAGAGTTTTTTTGTAGTAAAGTTCTTGAGCTGAGTACCTCGGACAATAGAATCCTCACATACTACAACGCTATTACCTTCGATTACCTCTTTGATGGGAATAAGCTTCATCTTGGCGATAAGATCGCGAGTATCTTGAGACGGCGGAGTATAACTCCTGCCGTATCCAGAGGTATATTTTACCAGCGGACGCCGGAAGGGTCTGCCAGATTCCATGGCGTAGCCGAGTCCGTGGGCCAGTCCAGAGTCGGGCACCCCAGAAACCACGTCCACCTCAATATCCTTATCGCGCTGGGCCAAGCAGCGGCCACACCTCTCTCGGGCCGTCTCTACATTTATCCCTTCATAATTAGAGGCGGGGAAACCGGTATAAATCCACAGAAAGGCGCAAATCTGGTCTATATCCCCTTTGCCCGGCCTTCTTTGCACAATGCCGTCCTCGCTAATGAGTAAGATTTCTCCCGGTTCGAGATGTTTTACTATCTCAAAGTCATTATTGGGAAAGGCGCTGGTCTCACTGGTGACCGCCCAGGCATCTTTTCGCTTGCCTATAGCCAATGGGGTATATCCACATCTGTCTCGAGCCGCATAGACCCCTGCCCTGTTGAGCAACAATAGTGAGCACGCACCCTCTATCAGGTCGAACATTTTTTCGATACCGTCAATCAGGTCATTTCCCTGACTAATTAACTTGGCTATTAATTCCGTAGTGTTTACCCCCTTTTTACCGACTTCGCTGAAGGATATCCCTTTTTTCAACAGCTCGGCGGTTAATTCTTCGGAATTTTCCACAATCCCATTGGTGGCTATACAAAAAGGGCCAAATTGTGAATTTAGGTAAATTGGCTGCTCATCCAGCGCACTGATTACCCCTATCCCCTTATTACCCCTCATTTTATGATAATCATCATAGAATTTAGACTTGAACTGGCTCTGACTTATGTCATGAATTTGCCTAGTGAAATCCTCCCCCAGTACGGCCACGCCTCCATATTCCGTACCCAAATGAGAATGATAATCCGTGCCATAAAGAAGTGTCTCCGCACAATTTCCCTTTGATACCAAGCCGAAAATACCGCTCATATTCTGGTCCCTTCCTTTGATGGTGAAGCGTTCTAACACCTGAATACATGTCGTATTATTATTTTACAGACATTTTTATAGCTTGTCTAAAAAAAATTACAATACAATCAATAACATGTGCAGTTAATTGAAAAAATATTTGGCATAGGTGTTAAAATCTGCTGGAAAAATCTACAACATAGTCTTGTAATGTTATTTATAAGTCGGCAACGAAATGATATTCTCCGGGTTGCAATTCCATTACGGTACAACCCTTCTCATCCCTTAAGTGCCGAACACCCACCGCTTTATTGAATGGTTTACGATCTTCCCGGATTGATTGGGGATTGGGGGTGGGTATGTAAAGCGTCGCTGTCGTATTCGGAGGTACAGCTACCTTTATTATAACATTTTTATACTGCAGGGCCCATTCGCTGCGGATCAGGCCGTAGGGCGATTCGAAGCGCGCCTTGACCCAATCTAAATCCCGGTCTTTCATTAACCCCGGTTTGATTATAATATGTTTGTATCCCGGACGCTTCGGATCCGGTTTTATACCAGCCAGGCCTTCCATGAACCAGGCGCCGACATGAAGATATGAACTATGCAGGCGGGAAAGTTTCCCTTCCCAGTCTTCCCAGACCGTGGTGGCGCCTCTACGCAGCATGTCACCCCAGCCCGGATAATCAGTCTTCGTAGCCATAACATACATCAGATCCGGCCGGTCAAACTCCAACAGGTTTTTGACAATAAAATATCCGCCGGTAATGCCTCCCCAGAAGTGGCCTTTTCTATGTATGAGAATTTCATCCTCAAAACGATGCCAGACCTTCGTATGGACATTTTCAGGAGGAAGTCCTATCAGCAGGGCGACAGCCAGATAGGCCTGCATATTGTTTACATAACCATTTTGGCTGTGATCGAAAAATTCCTTGTGTACTACCTGGGAGATAGCCTGTGCACGCCGGCGGTATTTTGCCGCAATATCCTGCTTACCAAGAACATCGGCGATATCGGCGGCTGTTTGCAGGTTATAAATCCAATAGCAATTGTTAAAGAACAATGTTTCCCTGGTATCACCATTGACACCCTCGGCCCCGGGCCAAACCCAATCGCCCAGGAAATCCCATTTGCCGCCCCAGCGCACCAGCATGTCGTTTTTGGATTTAGTTTCCAGAAACGCCAGCCAGTGTTGGATGGTGTCAAAGTTTACTTCCAGAATCCTTTTGTCACCGTAATGGCGATAGATATACCAAGGCAGGGTGACGCAGTATCCGCTCCAGGCCGGCCCGCCACCACCCCAATATGTCGGCGCGGTGTAGGGCAGGTTGCCGTTCCCTTTCACGTTTTGATTCGTTATTTGTTCGCCCGGAGCCTTCGTATTGTCCCAAGCTTGTACATCCCGCCAATCCTGACTCCACTTGGTGTAAAAGGCGCCCACCCTATAATTGTTCATAGCTGTTTGGGTGGTAGCATGGGCATCACCGCCGTAACCCATTCGCTCGCGCTGGGGGCAGTCCACTACATAACCGCCCAGAGTTAAGTTTTCATACGTCCATAATGTCACGTTATATATATCATTCAATAATTGGTTGGAACACTCGACCCAGCCCGCCCTCTGATAATCAGTGCGCACCTGATAACCACGTATATCTTCCAAGGCAGGTGGATATTTTAAGCCTTTGATCAGGATCCAGCGGCCGGAGCTATAATTGAAATGGTGTCGGAAAGTGCCTTTCCCTTTTGGGCCTATACGATATGCACTGCGCAGCTTATGGGTGATCATTTTATTTGGATCTTCTGAAGATTTCATATCAATAACATCGCCCGGCTCTCCGCGCAAGTCGATTTCAACCATCCCGGCAAAATTCACCCCCATATCCACCCGATAATCACCTTGAGGTAACTCTTGCACGGCAACCGGAGAGATCTTTTTTTGCCGACGATTGGGCTCCAGCATCAAAGCCGACATCATCATATGAGGGTGATAAACTGTTGCTGCCTTCCAGTTGCTGTCATCCAAATCTGTCTGGCACCAATTTGCCATCTCACGGGCCGCATCATAAAATTCACCACCATAATTCCCAAATTTCCATTCTCCCAGTAGCACATTGGGACTAGGATGTGTTTTCCACGTTGCATCTGTTATTACCCGTTGAGTTTTCTTGTCAGCATACTCAATATCCGCCTGCGCCAGCACGATGGGTGTCTGGGGCTTGTCCTGTGTTTTATAAATTGGATAGATTGACCAGGACGTACCCAGCCACAGGCCGATCACGTTTTTGCCCGGCTTAAGATATTTATCAATCTCATAAGTTACATAGCGAGCCCGTTTTGAATGGTCTGAGACGTGCGGCATTAAAACCGTATCTGTGACCTTTGTGCCGTTTATATACAATTCATGAAAACCCACCGAAGCCACATACATCGTAGCCCGCGTTGGTTTTTCTTCCACAGTAATCACCTTACGCAACCAGGGATCGGCCAAATATTTTTCCGTCGGGATTAAACCTTTTAACTTCACAAACTGCTGATCAGTACCGATCCATTGCGCCTGCCAATCTGACGGTTCCAGCAAGCCCATCGTCCAGCGACTTGGCTTGCTCCAGGGTGATAGATGGCCGTCCTGATCCCAGACCTGTACCTTCCAGAAACATTGCATACCTGATTTGAGCGCTACCCCCTGATACACTACATGAATCGACTGATCTGATTTAACCTCGTGCGAATCCCACAAATCACCCTGGTTACGGGCCAGGGTGTCCACCGAACCGGCTACCAGGATTCGGTAGGCCTGCTGGTGCAGTCCACGTTTGTAAGTATCAGCGGCCTCTATTTTCCAGCCCAGCCGGGGTTGTATAACGTCTATCCCCAGTGGACTGTTAAGGTACTCACATCGAAGATCGACGCACCTGACGCCACCGGCTCCCTGTACAAAACCAACATTGTGGGCCAACAGACACAAGCCAATAACAAAAATGATACCCCTTGAAATACGGAATCGCTGATTCTGTCCTTTTAATCGCATAGCCTTAACTCCTTACCAAGGTATGATATTCCGTTGAATATAATATCTTTTTGCGAATCTTACATAAGGTTCGGCAAAAACATGGTGATTGCCGGAATATAGGTTATCAAAATCAGGACCATAATCAAGGCGATTAAAAAAGGCCATAAATCTTTCAATATCTCCTGCATATTTATGCCTGAAATCCCCATAATAACGTAAAGTAACATGCCTATTGGTGGTGTCAGCAGCCCGATCATGATGTTCAACTGAAAGACCACACCGAAATGGATCGGATCAATGCCATAGGCCTTGAGGACGGGTATCAGTAGCGGTGTTAAAATAATCATCAGGCTGCCACCTTCCATAAAACAGCCAAAAATAATGATCGCTACATTCAATACTAAAAGGAAAGTCCACGGTTTTTGGGAAATTGACATGAAACCGTTCAGGAGAAACTCTGGTGCACCCATATAGGTCAACAGCCAGCCGAAGGCTTTAGCCGAGGCAATAATAAACATGATGACGGATGTTTGCTTAGCCGCCTTAGCCAATATGGGACCGATCTGGCGAAAATGCAATTCACGGTACACAAAAACACCGAGAATCAAACTATACAAAACGGCGATAACACCTGCTTCGGTGGGCGTGACCACCGCGCTGATAATACTACCCAATACGATCACCGGCATGAGGATGGCGAGCAAGGCATACCATAATCCCCTCAAGAGCTCTGTTGTCGATGAGCGTCGGCCTTTGGGCATCTTCGCATTTCTTGCAACGATATAACAGGCGGCCAGCAGATATAAACACATAATAAAGCCCGGTATCGCACCCGCCAGGAACAGTTTGCCGACTGAAACATTTGCAAGCGATGCATAAATAATGAAACCGACGCTTGGGGGAATCACCGGACCGACCGTCGCCGCAGAGGCGTTGATGGCCGCGGCAAAACCCCGGCGATACCCGCTCTTGATCATACCTGGTATCATAACCGATCCCACTGCCGCCGCATCGGCAATCGCCGCCCCCGAGACCCCGGCCATAATCATGTTGACGATAACCACCACATAGGCCAATCCGCCCCGCAGGGAACCCACCGCAGCCTGGGCAAAATCCACCAGTCGCTTGGTTATTCCACCGGCATTCATAAGTTCTCCGGCGAGGATAAAAAATGGCACTGCTAATAATATATACTGATTGGCGCCGCTAACCGTCATTTGGGCGATGGCTACCGGCTGCAGGCTAGTAGCTCCGAACAAAACATAAACCGCCGAACTGATTCCAATCGCAGCGGCAACCGGAATCCCCAGCACCAACAGCAGTAATAATGTGCCCAATAATAACAGCATTTATAGTTCCATCTCGTGTTTTTCGGGCGGCGTTTCTTCCGCCCGGTTCCCCAGACCGCGGACGCCCAGATAAACTCCAATCAGACATCCCACCGGCAGGGATGCGTAGAGGGCATAATTTAACGGCAGCCGTAGAGCGGGTGAATCGACATTAGCATTCAATACCACCCACTGAATGCCCACAATCAGAAGGAAAACCATATAGGCTACCATCAGCAAAAGAGCCAATATACTAAGAGCATGAATCAACTTTTGCGGCAGGGCATCGATAAAAACGGTAACGCGAACGTGCATACGCTGCCCCAGAG
>Ga0272441_10004336_pt1 | contig 25881 bp, 17 predicted proteins | sample SSMProp6N_FD_193582 | JGI IMG/M metagenome (GOLD analysis project Ga0272441, IMG submission 193582) | Marine sediment archaeal communities from Little Sippewissett salt marsh, Falmouth, MA, United States - SSM-Prop-6N | ecosystem: Environmental > Aquatic > Marine > Wetlands > Sediment ...
TTGAACCCCATTCAAGTGCGCTAGCCACCTGCGCTACGCTCCGATATATCTATATATAAAGTATTACTAATAATAGATTTATAGCGGGTAAAATTATACTATAGTTTTGTTTGAATGCAAAGGAAAAGTTAAACGGCAATAGAGCCAAGGGAAATCCTTCCTGCTCAAACATCTCCTCGCTCGTCCGTCTTCCCTGAATTTTTTGTCGACGGACGGCTGCGGAACTCGCAGGAAGGATTTCCCTTGGCTTTTTCGACTATTATATTACTCGGATTTGGGTTTGCGGCGCATGAGGTCCTTGACCGCCTTGAGGGGTTTTTTATTTCTGTAGATAATATTATAGACTTCTTGGGAAATGGGCATGGATATGGCGCGTTTGCGGCTTAATTTGATAACGGCCTTGACCGTGGGAACGCCTTCGGCCACCATGTTCATGGTCGCCAGTATTTCTTTGATCGGTTTGCCCTGGCCTAACTGCTGGCCGACGTGACGGTTACGGCTGTTGGGGCTGAAGCAGGTGGTCACAAGGTCGCCGAGGCCTGTGAGCCCGGCAAAGGTCTTCTTTTTGGCCCCCAGGGCCACACCCAGACGTGACATCTCCGCCAGGCCGCGGGAAAGGATAGCGGCCTTGGCATTGGTGCCGAAACCCAGGCCGTCGCAGACGCCGCAGGCGATCGCGATGATATTCTTGAGGCTCCCCCCCCATTCCACACCAATGATATCGGTATTGGTATAGATCCTAAATTCGGGGGAATTGAAGACCTTTTGCAAAACACGTGTCAGCGTGCGGTTTTTGGCAGCGATCACGGCTGTTGAGGGGATCTGATGGGCCACTTCCCTGGCAATGGTGGGGCCTGAAAGGACAGCTAAGGGGACATCGCCCAGTTGCCCGTGAATAAGTTGGGACATGCGCTGCAGGCTTGTCACATCAATGCCTTTAACAACACTTAGAAAGATCTTGTTTTGAATATCAATATTTTTTATTTTTTTAAGCACATTCTTCAGATATTGGGACGGGACGGCTAAGACAATACACTCTCCAAAATCCATGGCCAATTGTATATTTGAGGTTATCTTGACATTGCCCGGGATCGTGATGCCAGGTAGAAATTTGCTGTTGATGCGGGTTTGCCTGACCTTTTTTACATAATCGTCAAATGGCCCCCATAATGTGACGGCGTATTGATGGCGGGCCAGATAGACGGCCAGGGTTGTGCCCCAACTGCCGTCCCCGACGATGGTGATATTGTTGATGTTTTTTGGATACATATAATTAATTCCAAACGGATAGGCCTATTATAACGCATTAAAGAATTCTTTCAAGAAGATACGGGGTGATAAAATTTTTATGAATTATTTTTAATATGATGCCAATTGATGATAATATTTTATATGTCTGAAATTGCCATATCCGGGATAAAAACTATGATCAATGAATTCAAGAACAAACCCCATTGGATAGGTGTTGTTTGCTTTTGTATTACCTTTCTAGTCGTCCTTGGCTTTTTTTCATGGTTCTTCTTTACCCCCTTCTTTTTAGTTTTTCGTGAACTGTATTCCGTTGGGTTAAAAGGTGGCCTTGATAATTTTTTACCGGGCACGCTGATAGCTATCAATATCAATCATTTTTTTTATATCATCATAATATTGTGTGCCTGGTTTTCTGTTTTGCTTTCAAGGATGCTGTCCAAAGACTCCAATGTAAAAAATTTTAAGAAGATTTTTGCGGTTGCGGCCCTTGCATGTTTTGTCGTATCCCTTAGTTCTCAGACAAGCGCTCTTTTTAACTTGTGGTTAAGAAGAAGGGCGATATATGACGGGCTCACCCTTGAACAAAGGCTCCATAAATTACATACCATATTCTATGAATATGCCCAAGAATGCAAAAGGGTATTACCCGGCTATCATAAGGCTACCCTGATAACGGATATGAACATGGATGAGGATCCAGGGATGTATTATAATCGGGTATTATCATATCTGCTTTTTCCCATTGATATCATTAATTTCCGTCAAGGGCCGCAGGAGTGTCTGGTGATTTTTGATAAAGAGAATCCGCGAGCCTTTGTCCCCCCGCATTATCGCATCATCTTTTATTACGGGGATAAATGCCTTTTGGCAGTGAAGGTTAAAGGAGATCAATCATGATTGGCTCGCTGCTATACAGTCAGGGGCTTCCCCTTGCCTTGGGATATGTATTATTGCTATTAATGACCAGGGATCGGCGTCTACCCTTGACCCTTGGATTGGCTTTGGGCTATGGATTAGGCAACGGTATCCTTTGTCAGTGGATGTTTGCTTTAGGAATTTTGGGAATTCCATACTCGGTTAGATCAATAGGATTTCCCTTGGGTATAGTTTTATTGGTGCTGTCGTTTACTTTATATTATTTCAGGAAGACCGCTCGCCCTCTGGTTAATGACGACGTTGCTCCGCCTACCCAAGCGTTTAATCTTTTTCATGTCGGAGGGCTTGTTTTTTTACTGTGGATCCTTTTTTTTGTATGGTGGAATGCCCTTCATGTCCCTGTGGCCGCGTGGGATGTATTATCGACCCATGGCATGACCGGCAAAATTTTATTTCTCGAGGCCTCTTTGGAGCATCGGCGCCATTTCCCCCATCCGAGTTATCCGCTGCATGTCCCTTTTTTGATGAGCTGGATCGCATTTAATTTGGGCCAATGGCATGAACAGTTTGTCAAAATCGTCTCCCCCAGCGCTTTTATGGCCTGGCTTTTTGTGCAATACCATTTCATGAAAAGACTGACTAATGCCGGGTGGGCCCTTCTAAGTCTATTATTTTTATACTCGTCCATCGCCTTTGTTTATATAGCCACGACGGGGTATAGGGAAATGTCCCTAGCCTTTTATAGTTGCACAACGCTTGTCTTAATATTGTTTTGGCATAGAAACCGCAATGACGGCTGGCTGTATTTAGCCGGGTTATATGCCGGGTTTTTGAGTTTTGTTAAGACTGAGGGTGTTGGTTATACGTTCACCTATTCACTCATATTGGTCTTCTTGCTTAGAAATATCCCTTTATCATTCAAGGAAAAATGCGTTAGATTTTTCAAGTTTTTTATGCCTGCTGTATTGATCACCTCGGTTTATTTGGTCCATACATATTTTACTGTTTTTAGGTTTTTGCCCAAGGCTGGAGGGAAGAGTTTTAGGCTGACGGCCCTCCATTTTGAGTTCGGCCCGGAGGCGTTTGCAAGAGTTGTCCCTGTTTTAGACAGGATATCCGAAAATTTATTTCTGATGGGAAATTGGAATATTGTATGGCTTATCTTTTTTGTTTCCTTTATAGTCCGCAACAAACAGAATCGACCCAGAATCGAGTTTAGCGCCATGGCATGGAGCGTTGCGATCATTTTCTTTATTTATTTTATTGGTTTTACATTTACCCAGCATCATTTTTTTATTTTAAAACAAGAGGTTGCGCTGACGCGCTCCATTATTCAATATCTCCCCTTGATTGTGATGCTTGGCACATTGAATTTTTATTCGGTTTTTAATCAAAAATAGTCGGCCTTAAAAAGAATATTTTGCGATATAAATTCACGGGGCATAATTGATATGCTTTGAAAGCAGCTTGGATTTTTAATGGCATTTTAGGGCAGCTTAAGGATAGGAATCATTCTACCGGATTGGCCTTAATTTTATGGAGGGAATAAATTTCGTTTTGGTACACTTGGTGAAATAGATCATTATCCTGGGGCGCTATATAATTCATGAACACGATGTAATGGACCCGGTATTTGGCAACGGCATTGATGATCGCGTGGGCTATGTCCCCCGAGGCCATGAACTTGAAGGCCTCCACATCTTGGATGCGCTTTTGCCATTCTTTGGCGGCTTCATAATTGAATCCGATAATGCCGCAGTCCCGGTAGGAAACAACGATCTTTCTTTCCGAAAAGATGCGAAAGCCCCCCATTTCCATATCATAGGGGACTAACAACTTGGCGTTGCGGGGCAGGTTATTGCGCACATAATGCTGCATGTCCTCCCAATTGCGCTGAAGCTGCCAAAAATCCCCTCCCGTAGTTTCGATCTTTCGATGGAGGTGATGATAATAAACAAAATTGCAGAAAAACACACAAAAAGGAATGATGATCAAGGTCTTCTTCATCAGGGGCCTTATGTTTTTAAAACTGAAGAAAAGAATCGCGGTCAATATCATGAGGGCATAATTACTCACAATAATGATCTGGGCGAGTTTGTTAAAAGCGCCGTTGCCTACATCATGAAGGATCATGCCTAAAGCCAAGAGCCCTAAACCACCCCAAAAAATTATGCCAATGGTCCTGGGAATATTTTTTTGTTTTTGACACTGATCGTGCAAGCCTAAGACAGCCATAAGACAACACCCGGCCAAAATGGTTATTTCATTACCCAGTCTTAGAAAGCGTATCAGCGGCAGGACCATGGCCACGGGTAACAGGACCCATGGCGGGCGGGTAAGGATACTTCTGTCTATCAGGATGACCGTGTAGCCCATCAGGATAAAGAGCATAAATTGAGTGTTTCGAACCAGATTCAAGTCTAGGACAAATCTGGACGGATAGATATAGGTAAAAATGAAAGAAAATATCAAGAGGCCAAATCCAACAATGATCACCGAGAGGCTCTTTTTGTCCTGTCGAAAATCAGGATTGAAGCATAAATTCGCCAGGAAAAAGACCACCAGCAGCCAGTATTGGCGGGTGCGTTCCATGAACAATGAAAAGTTACCCAAAACCTCTTTGATGGTGTTGTCATAAAAAATAAAATTTTGCGGGCAGGCGATCTTGTATAGATCAATCCAGCCTGCGTAAAAGTGTTTATCGTGCAGCCCGTATAGATTGATTTTTTTCTGGATGATCCAGGCCAGCAGCGGCAGGGCCATGAGCATGAATAGCCCGCAGCATTGGGCCAGCGTGGTCCATTTTTTATGACGGTGAAACATGAGGATGTATCCGCCCAAATAAACGAATGGGATCAAGCTGTAGAGGGCATGCAGGTTGGCAGCCAATCCCAATATAACGGAAGCCAGAAAATAGCGTTCCCTGTAGAATAAATAGATACCCGCGAAGATGATGGCCAGGGCGAATTCCTGATGGGAAAAGGTGCGGTATAGGAACTCCTCCACCCTGCCGATCAGCATGATCATGAGCGTGCATAAAAACGCCAGCCTCCTGTTTTGAGATAACAGCAGCCATATTTTATAGATGAAGAAAAATAAAAAGAAACGGGATAGTAAAAAAAGAACAAAATAGGTCGCAGGAATGAGATCAACCGTGATCAGCCGTGCCAGGAGGGGATACAGGTAGGAGGTGAAATCCTCTTTAAGGCTCTCAACATAATAATCTCCCTGATACAGGCCGGGATCGATAAGGCTTTTTAAGAGGGGTATTTCCAGGTGCTGGTCATCCCAGCCGTATTTGTAGCCGTTGGTGGCCAGAAAGATCCCCAAGAGCAGCAGTCCGATGAACCACTCATTTCGGGCGAGTTTACATAATTTTTCCTTGAGTGAGAAATTCATGCGGGATTATGGATTTATCTCCAAATAAAGATCTCCCGGAGTATTTCAAAGTAATAAGCCGCGCCCCAGCGCAGGACCTGGAGTTTACGCTCGCCTCCCTCCCTGGCCGGCTCATCTCCGGGAATTTCGGCGATCTTAAGCCGCCGTTTGGCAGCCCGTATCGAAAGCAAGGGTTCCCAGCTGATGTTGGTTTGAAAAAGTTTTTCTTCAAAGGCGTAACTGGCATCTTTATCCAGATCCAGATCATAGATCAACTGTTTCTTGTAGGCGCGGTAAATGACCATAGCATCCGTATAATGCCCGCGATGGAAAAGGTTGATCGAGCCGGTAAACAGTTTATTGCCGAAGGCGGTGATGGCATCATCGTCATAACTCTTGGCCCCTTCGGCATAACGCGAGACGATGACCATATCGTAGCCTTCTTTAAGCTTATGGATGCACTCAGGGATCAGTTCCGGGATAGAATTGCCGTCCGGGCTAAAGGTCAGGATGACATCGCCGGTGATATGCGGCAGGGATTCCATGTAGGCATGGCGCATCCCCTTTTGCTGCTGAATGATGACCTGGTAGCCCTGGCTCCTGGCGTATTCAATGGTCCCGTCGGTGGATTGACCGTCAATGATCAGCAGCTGGTCATACCATTCGCGCTTGATCTTCGGCATGATGGCCTTCATGCCGTCGATCTCGTTCAATGTGGGGATCAGTAAGGTAACTTTCATCGTATGTATTATACATAGAAAGTGTTATAAATGAATTGGTTTTTTAAATATTTAAGAAGGCAGCGGTAGGATTTTGGACGATGCCTGTCATAGGTGATGCCTTTACTTACTGCTTAGAACTAAAATGGAGCGGGCGATGAGAATCGAACTCACGTATCAAGCTTGGAAGGCTTGTGTTCTGCCACTGAACTACGCCCGCGGATTTAGCAGTAAGTAGTAAGCAGTAAGTAGTAAGCAGTAAGAAGTAAGTAAAAAACATTAACAAAGCAGGCTGTTTTTTAAGCCGTTGATCATTTTGCCAATTTCATCAGATAAATTTATAAGGTTTGCAAAATCGGATTCGGTACAATAGCCCAAATCCCTGCTTAAAATCAAATGATATTTTGTTTCCTGTAAAGAGCCTTGGGCAATATCAAGATACCGGCTGAAATCTCTTTTGCCCTTTCGATATCCTTCGGCGATGTTGGCTGCAATAGAAATGGCGGAACGGCGAAAAGACAATTTTTTTCATTGGATGGGAAAGATCGGGTAATTTTATATATCTTCAGAACAAATGAATGCGCTTTTTGCCAAACGATTAGGTTTTCAAAGTTGCCGACTATCATGATATCCCCTCTCCTTTATGTTGTTCGTTTTAGGGTTGGGGATGTTTTACTTACTGCTTAATGCTTACTGCTTATAACTAAGAAATGGGCAGGGAAGGATTCGAACCTCCGTAGGGCGAACCCAGCAGATTTACAGTCTGCCCTCGTTGGCCGCTTGAGTACCTGCCCGAAGTTAGAAGTAAGAAGTAAGAAGTAAGCAGTAAGGAACGGCAAACATGATTTCTTGACTGAGATGTCTTATAGTCTTAAGACTGTTTATGCCCGAAGGGCCTTTTACTTACTACTTATTACTTACTGCTAGAATAAGCTGGCGATTTACTCGCCTTATAAATTTAAGCTGGCGATTTACTCGCCTTATAAATTTAAGCTGGCGATTTACTCGCCTTATAAATTTAAGCTGGCGATTTACTCGCCTTATAAATTTAAGCTGGCGAGAGGCTTCGAACCCCCGACCTACTGATTACAAATCAGTTGCTCTACCAGCTGAGCTACGCCAGCATATCTACATCTAAGGATTTTATTTAGGAAAGATATGCGGCATTTCGCCTACCTTTAAAATAATCCAGTGGAGGTGAAAGCCAGCAATACCTTTTATAAATTTAGCACTAAATCGGGCCTAAATATACCAGAATTTTCAAGGGCTGTAAAGGGCTGTTTCTATTCTATTTTTGTTTATAGCCTAAATAAAACAGGCCCTATTCGTTATGATGCTTTTAAAGATTGCGATCTCAGCACTCGGGATTGAACAGTTATTTGACTTTAGGGTGAGCAAATTAATAAATTTGGGATAAAAATAATGTTAAGCCCAGCGAAATTATTAAAAGAGGCAAAAAGTAAGATCACGGACAACGGCGATGAAGTATTTCAGCCCTGTTCTTATATAGCGAAAATTAAATTATTAGCGCTGGGTCGCTTTAATTTGTTCTTCATAACTATAGTTGATAAAATATGCGGCCCAGCTTACGATCCCGATGAATTTGGAGCCGTCTTCATAAAAGGCATGCCAAGGGAGTTTTATGAATTCAAACAGAATGTCGAACCCTATCGAAGATGCAAAAAATACACAGGCCAGAATGAGGGGCAGGTTCGCAGACTTAAATACCAGTTTTCTAAACCATACCAGGTAGGCTATCGTCCCAAGAACGTACAACCCGAAGAGAACAAACTGGTGAATATGTAAGAGATCCGGGAGGGCAGATTCGTGCAATGCATAAAAATCGTCCACCCCTAGGAATAATGTGATGATGCCACCCCAAAACAGAAATAAGGCAGGCTGCTTATCCCGAGTGGCATGGGCCAAAAACGCTGCGGCAAAGAAACATATAAACACGCAGCCGAACCAGATCAAAGCCCCGAGGTTGGAAAGGAATCCGACATAAGGGTAAGCGCCTAGAAGTATCAGGGGATCGTTAATCAAAGCCCTGATTGGTATTCCTTTAATATGGCAGTAGCCACCTACGCCGGCTAAAACCACAATCGCAGGCAGGTATGCTCTTAAGAATAGCTTCCAGAAACGTATTCTTGTAATCTGGGCGACCATTTTTTAAGTTCTGCACCAAGGGATTCATGCGACAACATCTACGATGGTGTTATTATAATCTTCCAAATTTATTAATACAAGCTTAAACGTTATTTCCTGTCCCTCTTGCCCAAAAACCGTTAAAACATTTTATTTCGCAAGCTTGTCCACTTTGATTGGCATCTTTCTCCCGTATGTCTACGATCCTTATGGTAGGATTGCTGAAGGCAAAACTCTTATAAGCTGGCTTTATCTCGATGGATAGGTATTTAAACAACTCGATATATCCATTATATCTTTCGTAAATCTTAGAATGATGGGGGCTTGGGCTCCGGGGATAATGCTGTTCTTGAGATGAAAGATCAAGAAGGCTTTGCTAAGGGGATAGTTGACAGCTATAAAGATTGAGCCCAAGAGAAACCAAAATGGTTGCGAATAGAATTATGGCGGATAATTTTGAGTGCATCTTGGATCGATAATTTATGTGTCGTTAAAAAAGGCTTGTGTTATGAGAAAAGCGAAAAAGTCGTAAGCCTCTCCTTGGTTTTCTTTTAAGCAGCCAGACCCCGTCACCCATTTCCGTTATGTCAAATAATTCCGCGAAAACAGCATGATTTAATTCCCGTCGGTATCGTTTGTCAATTAAAAATAGGATGGCCTCTTCAAAGTCGGAGTCTTTTATTGCCTCGGCAACAGACAAGCCGTATACTATTTTTAAGTCATCTGAAAAAAGCCCCTCTCTCTCCCATATATGCCAGGCAGCTTTGCTATAGTAGCGGCTAATAAAGAACAGGGTATTGCATCTGTCATTCACCAGACTATTGATCAAGGAAATGCTATGTGCGGTATTTTTCTGCTCATTTGTTAAGCGCAAGTTATCGTATTGTTTCATTTTAAAGGGCAGATGTTTATTGAAGAAACTGTTCAGGGAAATTGAATTGTAATACATCATCATCGCCGAATTTATGCTCAGAAAGATCAAAATTATTATGATTTGAAATTTATTTGAGGTTTTTCGAACATTGTTAGCAATAATCCATGCCAAAAGCGGCAGTATGGGAATAAAATATCTCATATTGTATATGGCTCCTCGAGAACTAAAGGAAATTGTAAAGAAGACGAACAGTATTATGGTGAGATACCATTCCTTGAATTCCTTAAAGCGTTGCCACCACAAAAGGAGTGGTGATAAGATGCCAAAAGACAATAAAAGATAGTCCTTAAACAGGACGAGGCTTCTTGGGAAGGCGTGCCATTTATAAATCCATTGTGAATAATCAAAATTCCTCTCAACGCGAAATTCCTCAATGTGAAATATCGGCAATTTATCGCAGAGGATGAGGCCGATCAAAACTAATAATAGGCCTGAGCTGATTATCCATAGGAGCAATTCTCTTCTTTTGCTTCTTAGCTGGAACCCGATAACATCCACCCGGGTAAATAAGAAAATTAAAAAGATCGGGAGAATTATGTAGCCGTGATATTTTACCCAGATACTGAATAATGCCGCCGTGACAAAGCATGGCCCGTCGAACCATTTTATATCTTCAGAAAAGACCTGATTCAAAAAATATAAGGTGCATAAAAATGAGAGAGCAAATAAGGTGTCCGGGTAGGCCGAAATGAATTGATAAAGAAGTAAAGGATTAAAGAGCGTCACAATGACGGCTAATGTTGTTTGTGCCAAAGAAGGTGACATTAATTCCTGCCTTGATTTCAGCCGGTGCAAAAAGGGTATTATGAATAGTACATACAGGCTGGTCCACAGGAAAGACGAGACCTTTAATCCTATGTTCGCCCCCCAAAGTTTTACAAAAGGAAAAGAAAGATAGACAAATCCCAAGGCTTTACTGTAAGCATGTTTAACAACGGGGGAATTTTTTCCAAAATCAATAAAGGCATTTATAATCTGCGCAAATACAAGGGAATTCCTTACGATCGGCATATCGTAAAACAAAAAAAGCTGCAGGCTTCCCAAAAGGATAAACAGAACAACATAAGTCCATGGATTTAAGAATATTCTTTTCAACATTGCACCGAGTTTAATTTTGTAAGTACAAATGATAGCCATTGATTTATTAAAAGATGTTCAGTTTTTTGACCTTTGCTTTCTCATTAAATAAATTACGCAGTTGATTTACATATTTAGTGTCGGATGTTGGTCTAAGCCCCATTTTTTACTTCTCTAAGTATTTTTCTTGAAATATTGTTTATATTACCACGAATTTTATAATAAAAAAATTCCAATCTATTGTTAAAATTGTGATTAGGATTCTAGTGCATCCTTTTACTCCCAGGACAACTATGCCTTTGTTTCTTAGAGCTGTCCTTCAAGCTATCAGATTGACTGGACTATGAATAAGGAATTAGGATTTTCAGTGGTGTGACCAATTTGTGGCCATTCGGATATCATTACATGCTAAATTATATTGATATCTAGATAATAAAAACCCCTTATCTCGACGATAAGGGGTAGAAATTTATAAATTTGAATCAGTTATGTTTTTTACTGATTTCAGTTTACAAGTCAGTTGCTCTACCAGCTGAGCTACGCCAGCATATCTATATCTAAGGATTTTATTTAGGAAAGATATGCGGCATTTCGCCCACCTTTAAAATAATCCAGTGGAGGTGAAAGCCAGCCGTACCTCTAGGACATTATCACTTTGCGGTTACAGAGTCTTTACAATATTGTCACTTATCTTGTTAAGGAAGCAGATATATCAGGGGCGTGCCCCTAAAAAAAGCTTTTGCCGGAAATATTTTTATTATATACTAAAAAATCACATTTTGTTTTCTATAAACCAGGCCGCTAAATAAATCAAATCCCGCATTCTTAAAATATGAAAAAATTTCCGGCGCGAATCACATTAATCCGAGATTATCTATCAGCGCACCCCTTGGTAGCCATATTCTTTTTAGGCGTTATTGTGCGCATTGTTGTTTTTTCCCTGCAGGGCCCTTTCGATAGTGACAACCATTGGGGTGTCATTGAATATATCGATCAACACCATACGCTGCCCGCTTCCCTTGAGCGGCGTTTGGCCCATCATCCCCCCCCTATACTATATAATGGCCTCGTTGTGTCCTGGTGGTTCGCCCAAGGCCGTTCAGGCCCTCTCCCTTGTATTGTCCATCGGGACCTTGGGCATATTTTATTGGCTGATCAGGCACCTGGAATTCATTCAGCCCAGATTTAAAAAATATTGTCTGCTGTGCGCCAGTCTTTTGCCATCTTTTGTTATCCGGAGTAATTTTATTTCTAATGATGCGCTGGCTTTTTTTATCGGGGCCTTGATATTCTTGCAAACATATCTTTATATCCAGCGGCCTTGCCTCAGACGTCAAAATGTTCTGGCTTTATACCTGGGCCTGGGATTGCTGACCAAAGGCACTTTTGTGTTCTTTGTCCCGCCTTTGGTATGCCTGGTTCTTATCATGCAATGGAAAGCTACCCAAGGATTGCGAAAATCAATTTTTTCCTTATTCGTTTTTATTGGCATATTTACCTGTTTAGGGGCCTATAAGCCGATCGCCAATAGGATCCATTATGGCCGCCCTATCGTTTTTAATATGGATGTGAACGAAGGGTGTTTTGCATCTCAAGGCCCGGTCTATAATGGACTAAAATCATTTTATGATATCAATATTTTTAAATTAATAGAGAACGATTCTTTCCCTTTCATTCGATCCTATCCGCTCTTGCTCTATAAGTCATTCTGGTTTCAATATAGGCCATATGCTGATCAATCCCTGCTTGCCAGAATAGGCCATTATAACCAGAAGGCAACGTTGCTTTTGGGCATCGTGCCATCCATTCTGGTGCTTATAGGAATCTTACAATGCTTATCCCTTATACGGGATCTTTGTAAATATAAGGAGATGCCCTTAGGTCAATTTAATAATATATTGTATCGGGTGTTCTGTTGTTTTTTATTTCTGTTCAATCTTTTAATGATCGTTTACTATACCCATAAATTTGATGTATGGTCTTCCGTCCAGGCCAAATATATATTCCCGTCTTTTTTTGGCTTTATCGTTTTATTGCATGCCGGGCTTGATCTTCTGGTTAAAAGATGGACGGCCCTTGCCAAACCAATTTATTATTGTTTAAATGTTCTATATATATCTTTTGGGATGTATTTTTTCACGTCCATGATTATTTCAAGCCTCCAATGTTCTGTTTAGATCGGGGAAAATTTACACTCATGGGTGTCTCGATCGGATCGATCGGTTTTTAAAGATATGATGAAAACAGCACTTTCTAACAAAGAGCGGCGTATTGTTGTCGGGTTATTACTATTGGTCAACTTTATTTATTTTATAAGTTCCCGGCACCTGATCTGCACCAATGACGGCAGTCATTTGGCCCTGGTCAGTGCGATCGTGGAAACCAGCACTGTCCGGATCGATCCGTTTGTTCAATATACCGATAAGGTGGATTATTGCCGGAAAGACGGCGCCTATTACTCGGACAGGCCTCCGGGGCTGGCCTTGATGAGTGTGCCCTTTTATTGGCTGGGGAAGAAATTAACTGATATCAACGGGATCCCTCTTTTTACCAACCGCCGTTATCCTGGTTCTTTCGTGTTTGTGCTGTTCCTGCCCAATATAGCCGGGACCCTTGTTTTCATGCTGATGTTTCTGTTTTGCCGGTTTTTTAGGTGTGACTTCAAGGCAAGCATTACTTCTGCGCTGTTGTTTGCCTTCACAACCCCGGTCTGGATCGAGTCGACGCGTTTCTTCTCTCACGGGCTGTCCATGTTTTTGGTCTTTGCGGCCGCTTATGTAGCTGTAACTATAAAACGGTTTGATACCGCGAGCCTAAGACAGATCTTGGTCATGAGTGCCTTGCTTGGATTGGCCGCGATAACCGAGGTCCAGAACGTTTTGTTGGTTGGCGTTATTTTTATTTATTTGATGTATGCACGTAAAATGACTCTACAAAGTGTCATGAAAGGGGATGGGTTCTCCCGCCTTTTATTTGGGCTTGCGGTTTTTTTATCGATATATGCGGTGTTGTTTATTTATAATTTTATCGCTTTCGGTGAGGTGTCATTAAGGAGCAATCTGTATAATCCATCCTATCCGGATGAAAGGTCCCTGCGGACGGCTTTATCAGGCAATATCCTGTTTGGCCTGGATAAGGTCTTTACGAATGTATGGACCAGCAAGGTCATCGTTCATTGGGACAAAGGCATTAAGAATGCAACACCAGGGCTCTTGATCCTTTCACCTATTTTTTTCGTCTCCTTAATTGGATTTATCAAATTCTTTAGAAAGTATAAGCATGAAGCGGCTTTATTCCTTATGCTGATTTTCGCCGAGTTGACCGTTGTTTGTTTGCATAATCATGTGCTGACACGGCATCTCAGTACGATCCTGCCTTTTTTGTTCTTCCCGGCGTGTTTTGTCATTCAAGAGGCCTTTGGGAATATACAGGCCGGCGGGAGTGGGCTCAAACGTTATGGGGTGATGATGACAATCTTTTTTTTGAGCCTTATTTCCGCGATGAGGGTGTTCTATGTATTGAATACGTATTGGGGCCGCTCTTTAATGAGGCCATTTCCGTATTTTCGAGAAGTTGATCTCTACTTGCTTTTTTATGGCATGATAGGCGTTTTTTTCTTACTCATAAAAATGGTGGGGAAAGCAACTTTTAAAAAATAAATACCAATATTGATTGATCATTTGCCCTCAAGATATTCGTTAAGGATCGCTCTGGCCTTGGGCAGATCCCTTTTTTCAACAACAAGCTGGACAGACCCCAATCCGGCCGCCGAGGCATAAGGTCCGGCCAGCGTGCCCAGCGTTTCATTTTGCAGAAAGGCTGGGATGCCGTTTTCCTCCAGCAATCCTTTGGCCATGCCGACCTCCATCATGGTCCCGGACAGGATCACAACAAACTCCTGCGGGGCCTCATGGGCTTGTTGTTCCTCCCTTCTTTGTTCCTTCAATGTCTCAAATTGCGCCAGCAAACCCCGGCGCTTGGCTTCCTCCCTTAATATCTCGTAAGCCTCATAGGGGTTTTGTCCATAGGTTTGTTCATCGCTTAATAATATATCTAAAATTTCATCATCCGGCATTTGGGCATAAACCTGCATGAGCCTGGTCACTTCAGATCTATCCATAGATGGTCCTCCCTGTTACATTGTCCATGTGGCTATTGTAACAATATAGGGGTGATGTGGGATAAAATTTTTGACATAAATGACGGCTGGGTGCCAACGAATAAATCCCGCCATTGCATAAAAAGGATGGATCCCCAAAACAGGTTATTTGGACCCTGAGAATAAGGGGATAAACACCAAAAAGATCATCACAAAGACGCAAAACAAAATGACGACGATGCCGGCTATCTTGGCCGGGGTCATCTTACTTTTAGCTTGCGTGGCTCTTTTGCGCTGTTGGATGGATTGATACAACAGCGTGATCTTTTGGGCCATGGCATCAATGCCAGAAGGAATGTCTATGATCTGGTTGATCTTAAGTTGTTGAAAGGGTTTTATGTCAAGGTCTGCCTTATGTTTTAGAAGAACGATGGGGATATTCCATGTGCGTTTTTCTTGTTTTAATTCCTTGCAGACCTTTAAACAATTAACATCTTCCCGTTCGAGGCCGGTATGCAGAACGATCATATGGGGGACATTATTGACATTGATGGTCCTGATGACCTCGTTGGCGTTTGATGTTGCGATCGTCTCAAACCCTTTTTCCGTGAGTTTTTTTTCAACGTCCTCAACGACTTTTTCATCAGGATAGCCAAGGAATATTCTCGGGGGCATGGTCCCCTCCTTTTTGGATATTTTTTTTATTTATTTAAAATTATCATAGGCATAATTTTTATTGTTGTCAATAAAATAGAAAAAATGTTAAAAATACTTAGAATAATTATATTTTATGTGTTTTGCGAATTTTGGTGAGCAGGGTGAGGATGTCACGGCTGTCCATCCCAAGGCTGTAGAGGGCTGGCCAGCCAATAAGGACATTAAACAATTTTTTTAGGAAGTGATCCAACAAGCCGATGACGATGGCGGTTTCAAGCGGATATCCCTGCCAGGATAGGATGAGGGCTAATGTGCTTTCATAAATTCCCACACCCCCAGGGGTTATGGGAACGCTTTTGGCCATGTTGGCCAGCCCAAGAGCCAGGACGATCGCCCAAAACATGAGCGGCAGCCCTACGGCAACCGCGATGCAATAGCAGGTAAAGCTCTCTAATATCCAAAGGCTTAGAGACATCATGGTTGTATTAAACAGCAATGATTTATCAAAGGCGATCCTATGATACGCCTGATAGGTATCTTTTATCTTGGCGATCGTGAATTTGAGGATGGCATGGCCAATGCCCTGCTCGAGGCGTTCTAATAAACGCGGTATTCTTTGGCCACGGTCCAATAACATGATACTTAAGGGAATAAGGATGAGGCCAAACACGATCAATCCCGATCGGGCCATCCATAGCTCTTCTTGGGAGGGCAGGACAACCAGACCTGAGGGAATGATCAGCAACAAGACGGTCAGGATATCCAGGATGCGGGTTTGTAAAATAACCGCGGCACCCTTGCCAAAAGCAACGCGTTGGGCCTTTAAGAAACCGATGGAGGCGATATCCCCGATCTTGGCGGGAAAAACAGCATTCAGGGCGAATCCGGCGATGTGGATCTTGGCGATCTCAAGAAATTTTAAACGGTGTCCCAGGCTTTCTAAGAGGGTCCATAGCCTCCAAGTCCGCAAAAGCCAACTGATAGCATAAATAAATATGGCCCCAAGGATCCATTCCCATGAGGTGTGAAGAAAGATATATGTGAGTTTGCTGAGGCCTACCTTACGGACCAATAAAAAAAGGATCAGGCCGCCCAGTAAATAAAAAATGACCTGAAAGACCCTGGTTATATATTTTTGATTCATCAAGAATGCGTCTGTTTTTTAAAACTAAAAAAATAAAAAATAATGCATACAAGTGAAAAATAGATCGTATCCAGAAAGTGTTCGAAGAAATGGGATGCCAATAGATATGTGATTGTCAACTGGCCGCTTTTGGCAAAGCTCGGTTTTTGGGCCAGGGTCCCTATCCCCTTGGTCAAGGGCACATAGGCTTGATAGGCAACTAATATGAGAAAGGCGGCGCCCAGGAAAATCATCAGAAATTTCTGATTTTGTTTTTGATGGCCCCCTTCTGTTCGGCCGGAATATTTTTGATGATGCCGCAGCATGAAGAATAACGGGATCGGGTAATATGTCGCCGAGAAGGTCATGAGTTCCCGAATACTATGGGCCAAATATCTGGGGTTTTGCCAGACGTTTTTCATGTTCGCCATGAGTTGGGGATTATTTATATAACTGAATATAAAAAAGAAAAAAAGGCTTAGGAGCATATAAACGATGCCGGTATGATTGACGATAATGTTCTGCCTGAAAAGGAGCTTGGCGGCGTAGATATAAACGGGGATGAGCAAAAATTGCAGCATGGTGCTCGGCAAATGCAGGTTCCAGGAACCGCCCTGTCCGTATATGACCTCGCTTTGTTTTTGTTGCGCGATAAAATTGATGGTGTCCTGTTGCCCCCACAGGTGGATGCTGATAAAAATGCACAAGGCAAGAAATAAGCTGAGGCCTACACACAGAACAAGGTTAATCCTCAAAGACACGGGGTTGTGGCATGGCTGGCTGAGCGATAGAAAAATACCTGTAAAAAACAGGGCAAGGACCGTGTGGACCGGGATATGCCCCAGGAAATGAGAGGCATAAAGGATCGTTTTTAACAGGGTATGCTGGCCGCTTTCATGCACGATAGTATCGAAGATCCAAATATGTCCGTGATAAAAGGCTAGATAAACGTAGGAAAGAATATAAACGCCGATGGGAATAAATAATAGAATTATGGGCTTGGGCAATGAACTTGATTTTTGCATGTTATGTTGTCTCTTGGCAGGTTTCAATAATATCCTTAGCGAAACGCATCATATCATGAAACCAGGCGTAAAGGTATTTGCCGTTACGGCCGGATATCTTTAAGTTTCTGATGTGGGACAGATAATCCATTATGTTTTTTACCTTATTCTCATTTGCGATCTTTAGGATCGGATAGGCGTATTCAAAACGATAGGTTGTGGTATCCATGATGTCCTGCGGCTGGATCCACCCCCATTGGATAACCTGATCAATGACCTGCTTGATCAAGGCTGCATCGCTTTGCGCCCAGGTCTGATCGTTTTTATGGCAAGGGATTTCAATAACTAAAGCGGTTTTATCCTTAGGCGCCATCGCATCACTGCGGTTTTTGGGTTCATAGGCGCGCGTGAAGGCATAATCAGGGCCCGGGAAATAGATGGTCGCATTCTTGGTGATGGAAGGAACATTTAAAAACATACATACTAAGATCATGTGCCGATATTCCAGGGACTGGGCTGTGCGGATGATATTTTGTGGAGCTTGGGGATCAAGCATGGAAATAAAATTCGATACAGGTAATGTGTTGATCACCAGGTGATCTTTGAGGTCGATATAATCACGGTTATTCACCTCTATACCCCGGATGATATTGTCTTGATGCACGATACGGGTTACCGCAGAGTTGAGGTGAATGTTTTGGGGCTTGCAATATTGGGCCAGCGCGGCAACGATCGTGCCAAAGCCCCCTTGGGGATAAAAAAAGGAACTTCGCTCCAAATGCTCGGTCTTGGCCCTTTTGCCGAGGAAGGCTTCCGTGATAAAGGTGCGCAGATCCAATCCCTTAAGGCGTTTACCGGCGATCTCAAGGGTCAGTTCATGCGCCTTGGCGCCCCATAGTTTTTGAGAATAATTCAACAGGAATCTCTCCGCAATGGTCCGGCCATAGGTATGTATGGCAAAGGTTTCAAAGTTTTGATCCTTGGGTCTTTTGTGCATGCGTGCGCTGATGAGATCACAAGCGGCTATAAAGGAATCCTTGATGCCTAAGCTGATCAAGAGATTGAGCGGTGAGAGCGGGAAGTCAATGAACCGGCCGCGGTCATATATTTGGCTGGGGGCCTCGACCTTTTGCAGACGCTGTCCCAATAGACTTTTGATTTCATCCGTGATCTCGGGATCTTTATGATGCAGCCGGTGGGCGCCGGAATCGAACAGGAAATCCCCATGCTGTAATGTAATGCAATTGCCCCCCACCCTGTTTTTTTTCTCGAATATGGTAAAGTCCTGACCTTGTTTTTGGGCGAAATAACCTGCCGCTAGTCCGGCTGGCCCCCCGCCTAAGATCGCTAGAGATTTTTTTGGTGGTGTTTCCATTATTATTGGGTTACTTCCTTTTCGAGCTCTTTGAGGTATACCGTATCAACAGCATAGCCCTTAAGCGTGGCTTGTAAGGCATCGCGTAAGGCCTTATCATAATCTTTTTTCGCATTATAGACAAGGGAGCGGTTAAAATAAACAATAGCATACTGAGGATCGATAGATAAGGCATTATTGAAATCCAGCAAGGCCAGGTCATATGCATTTTTTTGCAGATAATAGGTTCCGCGATTATTGTAGGCCCGTGCGTAGCGGGGATTCAGCTTGAGGGCGCGGTTAAAGTCCTTGAGGGCATCGTCGTAGTGACCCTTTTGAAAAAACAGGGTGCCGCGTTGGTCAATGGTCATGAAATCGTCAGGTTTTAACTCGATGGCCCGGCTATAATCAGTGATCGCATCATCGAGTTGACCTTGGAGCATGTGCAGGAACCCTCTGTCATAATAGGCTAAATGATCAAGGGGTCTAAGGAAGATGGCCCTATCAAGATCACTTAGGGCCTTGCTATAGAACCCCCTGAAAGCATAAGCCTTGCCCCGGCTGCTAAAGGCCCGCGCATAATTGGGCCTGAAAGATAAAGCCTTGGTGCTATCGGCGATGGCCAGGTCATACAGTCCTTTCTCCACATATAGATCAGCCCTGTTGGTATAGACTTTGTGGACTTCAAGATGTTGCGGATTGATCTGGATGGCGGTATTAAAATCCTCAAGGGCCTTATTTTTTTGACCTGTGATGTCATACACAATGCCGCGAATGTAGTGGGCATCAAAACTGGTTGGCTTGATCTCGATGGCCTTGTTGGCATCTTTGAGCGCTAGATCATAATTGCCGTTTTCGCAATGCGCATAAGCACGGTTGGCAAACCCTTTATCCTCGTAGCGCGGGTTCTCTTCAATGACGTAGGTCCACAGGGTGATGCTGTCTTTCCAAATTTGCGTATGGAAAATGGTTTTAAGGAACAAAAGGCTGTAGAAGATCAACGGGCATAAAATGAATAGTATTTTTAAGAGGACTTTCTTACCTTGTACTCTTTCCCAGAGACGGGTTATAAACCATCCGATTAGAAAGCAAAAACCCATGCACGGCAGGTATGTGAACCTGTCGGCGACAGCACGGGTATAGTTGATCAGGGTCCCATAACGCCAGATAAAGAAGATCGATGCGAAATGAAAATAAAAAGCAAATAGGAACAATCGGTTTTTGCGAAAAAAGTACAGGCTCACCATCACGATCATAAAAACGATCAAGGCGAAAAAGTACGGTCCGTGCGTTAAGCTGATCGGTTCAGGTAACTGATAATAGGGAACCAGAAAATAAGGCCAAAGGAATTTTGTGATATAAAAGCTGAATGACCAAAACCAAATGGCAACGGCCTCCCCTATTTCCTTCCCGGGCAGGGGGTTGTCCTGCATGGGAGAGAAGCTCAAGAAGGTCATGGCCGCGATCGGGATGATGTAGAGGGCATGCGGAACCTTTTCCCATACGATTTTCAGATTCCATTTTCGCCGACCGTACCAGTCCAGGACAAAAAAGGCCAATGGTAAACTCAGGGCCATGGGTTTGGCCAGCATGCTTAGCATGCCTAAGAGGATGCTTAGGCAGTAAGGACGCCAAGACGGTTTTTGGATATATTTCCAATAACTGATAAGGGACGCCATATAGAAAAAGGCATAAAGAACGTCTTTGCGCTCTGTCAGCCAGGCTACGGATTCGACATGGATGGGATGTATGCCGAATAAAAGCGCTGCCAGAAAGGCAGACAACCGATTTAACCTCATGCAGCGCGCCAGCCAGAACACAAAGGCCGTAACCCCTAGATGTAAAAGCAGGTTATTTAGGTGAAAGACAAAAGGATCAAAACCGAAGACATGGTGTTCCAGCGCCCAGGAAAGGATCGTTAGCGGGACATAGACCTTGGTTACGGTTGTCTTGAAATTGTCAACGATATGGGGCCAGTCCAAAGACAGAACCGAAGGGTTTTCCAGGATAAAATATTTGTCATCCCAGTTCGTAAAATCATTCTTTAAGACTGGCAGGAAGCAAAAGAATGAAATGATCAGGATGACGCCTAGGATAAGCGCATCTTTACCATATGTTGATTCAGTGAATTTTGACATGGGGCCACGGTTATTTGTTATATCGTTGTTAAGGGAGTTGATCCCTAATTTGTTGGATAAACTTTTTGTCCATGGGGTACCCTAATTTTTGTGCCTGTCGGGAATCTTCCCAGGCTTGATTGTATTGACCCAACGCATAATATATTTTTGAGCGATTGGCATAAGCTATGGCATAATTAGGATCTAATTTTATGGTCTCATTAATATCCGACAGGGCTGCCTTATAATTGGCCCTATGCATCAAAACGGTGGCGCGGTTGTTATAGCTTTTCGCAAATTGGGGATTGATGTCAAGCGCTGCATTAAAATCATGAAGCGCTGCCTGATCGTTGCCTTTTAAGTAGTGCACAACACCTCTTTGGTCGATCGTGATATAATCATCGGGTTTCATGGAAATAGCCCTGTTGAAATCCCTGAGGGCCAATCCGTATCTTCCCTGCTGCATATAGAGGGTGCCGCGGTCATAATAATGGATGGGTTCTGAGGGGTTTAAGAAAATAGCCTGATTGAAGTCTTTCAAGGCCTTGTTAAGATCACCCAAATATAAATAGGCCTTGCCCCGCCGGCTGAAGGCCCTTGTGTAATCGGGCTTGGAGGTCAGGGCCGCATCGATATCCTTTAAGGCCAGGTGATAGTACTCCTGTCTTATATAGGCGTCAGCCCGATTCAGGTAGGTTACATAAAGATTTCTTCCCTCTGGATTTAATCTAATTCCTTTGGTGTATTCTTTGATCGCGGCATCTAAATTGTTTTGTGTAGCCAAGACCATGCCCCGGATATTATAAGCTGCCAGGGTATCGGATTTAATGTCAAGGGAGCTATTGGCATCTTGGAAGGCCAGGGCGTATTTTTTGTTTTCTAAGTAAGCATTGGCCCGGCCGATATAGCCCCGGTAGGCACAGCGTTTATTATTTTCAATGACATAGGTCCAAAAGGTGATACTGTCCCTCCAGAGGTGGGTCAATGAATATGTTTTAATGCCCAAAAGACAAATGATACAAATGACCCCTATGCTGTAAATGATTTTGGGGATTTTGTGCCTAAGAGAGTCAATCCAGGCACTGGCCGTTTGGCCTATCAGCAGACAAAAACCCAGACAGGGCAGGTACATATGGCGCCCGGCAACCGGCTCTGTATATTTGATCAAGCTCCCATATCTCCAGAAAAAAAACATAGACAGGGAATAAAATGCGAAGGCAAATATAAGCAGGCGATTTTTGCGCCCAATGATCAGCGATATAACGGAAGCCATAAAAATAAAAATAGACACTATGTAGGGCCCATGGAATAGGCTGATGGGTTCGGGATGCTGCGGGTAGGCAACCAAGTGTATCGGGAACAAGAATTTTTTAATATAGAAGCTAAAAGACCAAACCCAGAAAAGAAAATCCTGCAATAAAGGCCTGTCGGGGAGGATGATATTGTGGCCTGTTTTACCATGAGATAAAAAAGTCATAAGCGCGATGGGAATGATATAGAGAAAATGGGGGATCTTTTCGATCAATAACCTGGGATGCCAATTGCGTTTGGCATACCAATCGTACAGGAAAAAAATGAGCGGCAGGCTCAAGGCTGTGGGTTTGGAGAGGATGCTCAAGAGGCCCAGGAAGACCGCAGCACCATAGTGACGCCATGAAGAACTGTGGATGTACTTCCAGTAGGTGATAAGGGCTGCGGCATAGAAAAATCCAAAAAGAACATCCTTTCTTTCCGTTGCCCACGCTACTGATTCGACGTGGAGCGGATGGATGCTGAATATCAGGGTCGCCAGGCCGGCCGGAAGTCTTTTGAGGCCCAGGCAGCGTGCCAGCCAATAGACTAAGGCCACAACGCCTAAATGAAGAAACAAATTATCCAGATGGAAGATGAATGGATTAAAACCAAAAAAATGATATTCTAGGGCCCATGTCAGAACAGTCAAGGGCACGTACACTCGGACATAGGTTGATCTAAAATTATCAAGGATGTGCTTCCAGTCTAAGGATAAGACCGATGGATTTTCCAGGATAAAGTGCTGATCGTCCGAGTTCGTAAAATCATTTTGAAGGACCGGGAGGAAACATACAAACGTAATGACCAAGATGCCCAATAATAGCAGCGCATCCTTATACTGTTGTCGGGGGAAAAATTTTGGCATAGGTTATTTAACGGGCCCAGAATCAGGTTTTTTCTGGGTGATTGGGATATGGTCTAGTATTGAATCGGCAATATTTTCTGCAATCAACCTGTTGCCTTTGGGCGTGCAGTGCCCAAAGTCACCCGCAAACCGGTCAATGAAATACGTATCATAGGGCTCATGCGCCATGGCTTCTTTAAAAGATTTTTCGTTATCAACGATGAAGACCTGCCCGTATCCGTTGATCATTGTTTTAAGGCGCTGAACGCTGCGCAGGGGATATTGGACGGCAAACAGGTAAATATTCCTTTGGGCCAGTTCCTTTTGGAGGGTTTGATAGTTTTTATAAGTCTCTAGATTATATTCATTATTTTGAGTTTCCAGGATTTCTTTAATTTCCTGGGCCTTTTTATCATTTCCCTGCGCCCTATATGTATCATACAGCAATGCATGGATATTGATATCAGCCCCTTCATAAGAGGACTCGGGTAAGGTTAAACATTTTTTTAAAATCTTTTCAGCCTTTTTATACTTTCCTGTCTCCATCAGTAAAGAGCCCAATTCAGCATTCAGGGGGCCTGATTTGGGGTTGAAGGTTATGGCTTGGGTTAATAATTTTTCGGCTGTCTCATATTTATCTTCTTTTTTAAGGCAAAACGTCAGTTTTATATAACTTAAGGTGTCGGTCGGGTTGATCTCTAATTGTTTCATATATAGAGGTTTGGCGAGCTCACACTTTCCTTCCTGAACAAAAAGATCCCCTAACACCCCCCACCCCCGCACATAGTTTGGGATGTCATTGATAGCCTTCATCTGGATGTCGCGGGCTTGATCGTATTGTTCCATGAGTGTGAGGCATTCGACCAGCATGGCATAGGACTGCATTTTGATGTCAGTATCGTTGGGTGCAAAGCGAATGGCATCCTTGAGCGCCTCGATGGCCTCTTGATAGTCTCCCCGACGGCGGTGATTCATGCCCAAATAAGCATTGGCCTCATAATCCCGGGGATTGATCGCCAGGGCCTTTTGGAGCATCTCCTTTTCGGCATCCCATTCGAGCAGGACCCGGTATAAGCTGGCCATCTTTCTATAATTATTGGCCGACGGGTTGTTTTCGATGATATCCTTTGTTTTATTGATCCGTCGTTTGACATTGCGGACGGTCAATGCGTCCAGTTGAGCCGCGATATGGGCCTTAAGCAGTTTATAGAATTTATAGAGACGCAAGTGGTTGCCAAAACGTTTCAGGGGATTGGCCATATCCTCCTGGATGGGGACAAAGCTGGCCCCATCATTGATGCCCATCATCGCAACGACTATATGAGGATCATATTGTTTTAGATAATGGGGTAAGTTCGCGATGATCTGTGTGGTGGTGGTTGAAGGAATTCCTTTATTGATAACCTTAAAATGGATTTCGGGCATTTTATCGTTTAGGATTCGTTCTAATTGGCGCGGAAAGGCATCTTGGCCCCCTAACGCCACCATGGATTCGCCGAGGCATAAGATGCGGTAGGCCGCCCTTGTCTTAAGATCCGTTCGGTTGGTTATCTCCTGGGATGTTTTAAATATAAGGCCCCCCAGCCGCAAAGAGAATTCGACTAACATGATCGCCAGGAGCATGGAGCCAATGATCAGCAGGATTTTATGTTGTAATTTTGTCGTTGCCATGGACGGTAAGAAGATGATTAGTAATTAATAAATAATAAATAAAGACCATAAAGAATTATTATTAGTTTAGGAAATATATTTTCATCTAAAAATATGAGATACGCAATAACTTTTTTAAAGGGATGGAAAAAACATTTACGCTTAGGATCTGTATAATGAATTTATCTTTTTCAAGAAAACCATAAAAAAATGTATTGCAGGAATTTGATAAAATAGTATATTAATTAAAATAATTTTAGTAAAATACTATCATATACTTAACTAGAAAGGAAGCAAAATGAAAAATATCGGTATTATCACCAGCGGTGGGGATTGCGGCGGATTAAATGCGGTGGTTAAAGGGGCGGCCCTCATGGCTTTGAAAAAGGGAATTAAGGCCTATATGATCCCCAACGGTTATGCGGGTCTTTATAATTTAATGGAATTTGACGAGCTGGTTGAGTTGACCGAAAACAGGCTTCATTTGATCGACGCCAACATGGCGGGTTCCGAGGCCGGCCATTCGCGGGTCAAGGTCAAGAAGATCAACGATGAGAAGAAATATGAGCGTATTCAGGAAGGGTTGACAAAGTTTGACATTCAGGGATTGGTGATCAGTGGCGGGGATGATACCGGCAGCGTTATCGTTGATCTAAACGAAAACGGGATCCCGTGTGTCCATGCGCCCAAGACCATGGATCTGGACCTCCAGACGTATTCTGTCGGCGGTGATTCCACGATCAGCCGTATCGCCAACTTTGCCGAGGAATTGAAGACAACCGGGCGTACGCATAACCGCATTATAGTCGTTGAGGTCTTTGGCCGCTATGCCGGGCATACGGCGTTTCGCGGTGGCGTTGCGGCCGAGGCCGATGCCATTTTGATCCCTGAGATCCCGACGGATTTCGATATCCTTTACGAGCATATGAAATATATTTATTTTGAGCGGATCCGTCAGAGTGACGTTAAGGCCGGGACATACCTTATTGTAGTGGCGGAAGGCCTGCGGGATGCCAGTGGGAATGAAATCGTTGATGAATCAGCCGGATTGGACGCCTTTGGGCATAAAAAATTGGCCGGGGCCGGGAAATATGTCTGCCAGCAGTTAAGCAAGCGGCTCAAAAATGATGCTGATATCCCCGGTCTGATGAAACGCGAGAAAATGTTCGTTAAGGATATTTACGAAATTCCCGAAGTCCGTTCCGTTGCTCCCGGACATTTAGTGCGCTGTGGCCATTCCTCACCCTATGATGTCAATTTTGGCAAGGAAGCCGGTGGTGCGGCCGTATTGTTGCTGGATCAGGGGATTGCCGGAGTGACGGTGGTCGGGGTTGATGGAGAGAGCATTAAATATATGAAG
>Ga0272441_10004337_pt1 | contig 25879 bp, 23 predicted proteins | sample SSMProp6N_FD_193582 | JGI IMG/M metagenome (GOLD analysis project Ga0272441, IMG submission 193582) | Marine sediment archaeal communities from Little Sippewissett salt marsh, Falmouth, MA, United States - SSM-Prop-6N | ecosystem: Environmental > Aquatic > Marine > Wetlands > Sediment ...
TGGGTAATATGCCGCTGAAAAAAGGGCGACTCATAATCGACAAGAAACGCGTATACGATGAAGGCGCGCAGATTCTCGATGAACTCGGTGTAAGCCTTAATCTGAAGAGTAAAGTCAAGTATCTCAGTGTTGCTCAGCAGCAGATGGTGGAAATTGCAAAAGCGCTGTCGATAAACGCCAGAATCATTATTATGGATGAACCAACTGCTGTTGTATCCGGAAAGGAACTGGAATCATTATATGGTATTATCCGTAAATTCCGAGATAATGGTAAGTCTGTCATATATATATCGCATCGCCTCAAGGAGATCTTCGATATTGCCGATCTGGCAACGGTTTTAAAGGATGGTACGTATGTTGGAACAGTTATCCCCAAGGACGTAGACCATTCCCGAATTGTTAGTATGATGGTTGGGCGTAAATTATCTGAAACATTTCCACCAAAAGAAACGGGTGATACAAAAGAAATATGTACGCTGAGAAATGTATGTTTGGGGAAATCACTCAAGGATGTTTCGTTGTCAATACGGAGCGGTGAAATTTTGGGGATAGCGGGATTAGGTGGTTCCGGACGAACTGAGCTTGCGAGGGCGATTTTTGCCGCGGATAAGATTGACAGCGGAGTGATAAATTTTGATGGTATGCCGTTGAAACGGCACACTCCTCGTCTGTCAATCGCCAACGGTATCAGTTTTGTGACGGAGGATCGCAAGAAAGAAGGTATTGTACAAGGTCTTTCAGTAAAGAAAAACATCACGCTTGTTACGTTGGATAAAGTCAGTAAATATTCCTTCATCAGCAAAAAAACGGAAGACGGAATCGCCGGAAAAGCAATTGATGAATACAATATTGCCACTCCCTCAATCGATCAGGAAATACAGTATCTTAGCGGTGGAAATCAACAGAAAGTAATATTGGCAAAATGGGTTAACGCCGCTCCACGGTTAATCTTGATGGATGAGCCAACACGGGGCATTGATGTGGGTGCGAAAGCGGAGATATACATTATGATGAGGCAGTTGGCGAAGCAGGGGGCTGCCATTGTCATGATATCGTCTGAATTGCCTGAGATTATTGGAATGAGCGACCGAATTATAGTGATGCACTACGGTCGCATTGCGGGAGAGCTACAATCTTCCAATGTTACAGAGGAAGACATAATGATGCTGGCCACAGGCGCTCGAATCACAGATGATCAAGAAAGGAGTGAGATTCTTGAATAATATAGTGAAAGAAAACAGGTCACTCATTATTGTTTATTCCATTCTGCTGTTACTTTTTATTATATCAAGCTTCAGTTCCGATATTTTCTTAACGTCGCGAAACATTCATAATATGCTACGTCAGGGAGTCATCCTCGGGCTTGTCTGCATAGGACAGACTTTTGTTATTCTCGGTGCGGGTCTTGACTTGTCCGTTGGTTCGGTTATCAGCCTGACCTCATGCCTGACAACAGGCCTGATCATGGGACGGGATTCGATGGCAATTCCAGTTGTTATACTGGTTCTAATAATTGCTCTTGCCATTGGATTTTTAAATGGCTTTATTATTACGCGAACGGGTGTTCCGCCATTGATTGTCACTCTTGGAACAATGACAATTATACAGGGCAGTGTTTTACTGTATACCGATTGTCCCTACGGTGAACTGTGCAATTCATTGCGCTTTATCGCATGGGGTAAAATTGGATTTATAACATATCCTGTTCTCCTTTTGGCAATTGCATTTATTGCCGGGAGCTTCGTACTCAATAAGACGACATTCGGCCGGAATATCTATGCTGTCGGTGGCAACGAAGAAACAGCTCGTTTGTCGGGTATAAAGACGGACTGGGTCAAGATTCGTACGTATATGCTCTGTAGTTTCACCGCTGCTCTCGCGGGTCTGATGATGGCATGCCGTATGGGTATGGGAGATCCCGTTGCCGGTGAACCGTTTATGCTCGACTCGCTTGTTCCTGTCTTGATCGGTGGAACAGCTTTGACCGGTGGAAAAGGCGGTTTAATGGGAACGCTCGCCGGCCTTTTTATCTTGACAATTTTAAATAACATACTGAATCTATTAGATGTGTCGTCATATGTACAGTGGGTTATACAGGGTTCTATTATCATTGTCTCGGTTATATTTTATAGTTACAAAGAGTAAGAATAGTAGAAATAAACAATAATCCCCTATTAAAGGTCATTCAAGGCGAGGTCAAATAATAAATATACCTCATTTTATAAAAACATGTTCACGTGAACGTTTTGCCACTGCGTGTTTAAATATATGCAAAACAATTTTGTATTACTAATATAATACTGGATTGGTTTGACATAAATAAATATTAGTTTAGTCATAATAAGAATACACTATATATGAATTTATTCGGTACATGGTTATCGTGGAGAGAGGGGGGACGCTATTACACATGTTTAACATAAGTAAACAGAACAATTCTGTCAGTAGTGTGATCTTTGAAGGATTTAGTGACATGGCGTGGGTAATGGCACACACGTCCTCATGTCTGGAAAGTACAGGTATGTCAGCGTCACCGGTCGGCGGCAATGATTGATCAAATGCCTCGCCATTATCGGTTGGCATGAATCGGAGTGAGAGAAGATTTGTCAGGAGGAGGAATTTTTATGGAGATTATTAAGACGTTATGTTGCAATTGCGCACAGTCCGATTGCGGTTTGGATGTCTATGTCGAGAACGGCAAGGTCGTCAAGATCAAAGGATCGGAGGGTCATCCATACAACCAGGGTGCGGTGTGCCCGAAGGGTCTTGTTTCGCACAAGATTCTCGATCATCCGGATCGATTGATGTATCCCCTGAAAAGAGCAGGGAAACGGGGAGAAAACAAATGGACCCGTGTTTCATGGGATGAGGCGCTGGACGAAATCGCTGAACGTATCACGGCAATTGCGGAGGAGTCGGGACCGGAAGCCCTCGGCCTTCTGCGGGGAACGGGACCTGGTTGGGAAGGAAGCTGGTTTCTCACGTCACGGTTTATGAAGGGTTTCGGTTCTCCCAATGTGACGTCACAGAATCATATCTGCAAAGTGCCCCGTGTGGTTACAACGAACACCACCATGGGGGCAGAGTTCGATCCGGACTTTGAAAGCAGCAATTATGTTCTCATCTGGGGCTCAAACCCGGCGAATACGTCGTTGCCGAATCTATGGCGGAGGATCAGTGCGGCCCGGGACCGCGGCGCAAAAATTGCCGTCATCGATCCGCGATTCACGCGGACCGCGTCGAAGGCGGATGTGTATACGACGATAACACCAGGAACGGACGCGGCGCTGGCGCTTTCAATCGCAAATGTTATCATTACAGAGGACCTTTACGACAAAGACTTCGTTGAAAACTATACCCATGGTTTTGACGATTATGCAAAAGTCGCCGCGGAGTACACACCGGAGAAAGTCGAAAAAATATCAGGTGTTTCACAAGAGCTGATCCGCCAGATCGCTGTCGAGTATGCCACGACAAAACCGGCGACACTGCTCGTGGGCAACTCACTCGAGCATTCGGCGAACACTATGAATGCCATTCAAGCCGTGTATTGTCTCGTCGGTCTGACGGGAAATGTCGGAAACAAAGGCGGTCATCTTTTACCACCCGGTTTGCCTTGGGAGGACGTTGCCCTGAACGGCAAATTCATCAACGAGCTTTTGGATAAATCTATTGCAAAAGGAAAATTATACCATCAAAAGGCCCCCTTCTCTATGACCTACACAGAGCTCATGCATGCCATTGCCGACAAGAAACCATATCCGATCAGGGCATTGATCATGCAGGGCACGGGCGGTGTCACAGTCGTGCCCGACACCAACAAGTATTTCAAGAAAATCAATGAAAATGTGGAACTTACCGTGGTGCACAACCAGTGGATGACACCGGAGGCGGCATTTGCGGATTTTATGCTGCCGGCGGCGAACTTCCTTGAATGCTCGCGTCTCAGGTTTATGAGACCGGGTTTCCGCGGCAGTGCATACATGCAGTACGTAGGTCTGCAGCGGAAAGTGGTCGAACCGGCAGGCGAATGCATGGCCGATGAGCAACTTATTCTCGAATTGGCGAAGAGGTTAGGTATGGATGATCTCTTCCCGTGGAAGGACGTTCTTGAGGCAACGGCCGACATGATTAAGCCGCTCGGTCTCACGCTGGACGACCTTGAAAATAACCCGAACGGTATACTCTATGACCGGCCGGAAGAGCAGGTGGTTGGTGCGCACAAAAAGAACGGTTTCAATACCCCGACGAAGAAGTTCGAGTTTTACAACACATCATACGAGCAGGCAGGTTACGAGCCGCTCCCCACGCACAAGGAAAATCCGCTGCAACTGACGGACGACTATCCCATTATCGGGAATGCGGGAATCAAGCCGCTTCTCTCCTCGCACACAAGTTTCCACAATATCGAGGCTCTCAGTCAATATATGCCGGACCCGTGGGTTGAACTCAATCCCAAAACGGCGGCGGGTTGTGGTGTCGTGGACGGTGATATGGTCGAGGTGGCGTCTCCCCGGGGTGCGATACAACTCAAGGCCGTTGTAACGGAGGGGGTAATGCCAAACGTCGCGCTGATTGCCTATGGATGGACGGATATGCCGGGTAACAAGCTGACAGGTGACGTACCCCATGATCCACTGTCGCTGAGCGCGGTGATTCGGGCTTTCCCGTGCAGAGTCAACAAATTACAGTAAGGGAGTAAAACAGATGAATGCAAAACATGCGATTCTCGTCGATGTTGATAAGTGTATCGGGTGTTATACCTGCGTGGTGGGTTGTCATCAGTGGCATGAAGCCGACGGAAACACGAACAAGATGCTCGACGTGTACAAGGTCGGTCCGGTGGAGGTTGACGGAAAGCTGAAGACTGACTACTTTGTGAAAATGACGGAAAACTGCGAGATTGGAAAGTGTTGCGAAACGAATCAGCCTCTTTGCGTAGAATTCTGTCCGGTTAATGCTTTAACATATTGTAATCAGAAGGATATGTTATCCTTGCTGAACGGTGATGGACGCTACCAAGTCAGTGCCGTTGAATAGCATGTGACGAGTTAAAATGTGGAATGACGGCGGGGGAGATATCGATGTCATCGATATCTCCCACGTTGCTTTTGGTGGTCAAGTGGGAATCGGTTGCGGGAGAGGCGCAATTATTGTAATAAGAGTACCGTGTCTTTTCCATTGAACGAACACCGACACGGAGGATGGCGTGGATCGAATCGATGACAATATGATTGTTGTTATCATGGCCGGTGGTGCGGGTACCCGTTTCTGGCCCCTGAGTACCGAGGAACGACCCAAACAGTTTGTCAGGATCGTCCACGACAGGAGCCTTTTGCAGCTCAGTTACGACCGCGTGGCCAGTCTGGTTCCCGACGAGCGAATCATCGTGATGACCAACGAGCGTTTTGTACCCCTCGTCCAAGAGCAGTTGCCCGGCATCACTGCGGAGAATATCATCGGCGAGCCGGAACGGAAGGACACGGCCGCCGCTGTCTGCCTCGCGGCGCTCATCGCGAAGAAGAGGTTCGGAAACCCTGTCATCGTTGTGGTCACGGCGGATCACGTCGTTGAGCCTGTAGGCGTATTTCAGCGGACAATACTGTCGGCCGTGACGGAGGCGCGGCGGACGGGAGCCCTCTATACCTTCGGCATTACGCCGGACTATCCGGCGACGGCATATGGCTATGTGGAGATGGGTGAGCCCACCGATGCTGAGGGCGATGTCGCCCATTATCATATCAATTCGTTCAGGGAAAAACCGGACGAGGCAACGGCAAAAGGCTACGTATCGTCGGGGCGTTACCTCTGGAATGCGGGCATGTTTGTCTGGACGGCAGATACCGTGCTGGATGCATTGAAGCGCTATCTGCCGGAGCACGTGACGGAGCTGGGTGCGGCCGTCGATACACTGGGGACGGACAAGTGGGACGAAACGCTGAAAAGCCGGTTTGCGGCAGTAAATCGGATATCCATAGACTACGCCGTCATGGAAAAGGCGGATAACGTCCGGTGCGTCGCCGGTGAATTCTCATGGAAGGATGTGGGCGGATGGCTCGCCATGCGGGACTATCTTCCCTGTGACAGGAAAGGAAATTATGTCAAAGGGTGTCTCCACACGCGGGACGCCCGAAATAACCTCGTCTACTGCGACCGGCCGGAGGAGGTGGTCGCCGTCGTCGGCCTGAACGACATCGTTGTCGTGCGTGCGGGCGACAGGACCCTCGTTGCCCGTAATGACCGGCTGGAAGAGATTAAGCACATCGTCGAGACCATGATGTCCGAGAATAATCAGTGAATCAATACGGATACTGACTGCCGGATACAACATGAAGCACCGGCGCGGTAGAATGCACGAACACAATTCAGAGGGACACGACCGTGCGTCTTCTGACTGCAAAACGGAGATATTGGTGAGACGGGATGAAGGAAACCCTGTTTCAGTCATGGTAAACATTTTGATAATATTGATAATAATAGGGTCTTGACGAAAGTAATAAGTTGTGTTTCATGATACGAATTTTAAAAATGTCCGTATGTGGAACGGACGCAAAAGAATCAAAGAAACCGAAATGAACGCACGCGGAGGAATCGTTCGGATGGATATCAAGGAAATTACGGGAAGGGTGGAAAAGGAAAGTCTTATGGTCCGCCAGATTACGGCGGAAATCGAGAAAGTAATTGTCGGCCAGGCGGACCTCATCAACCGCATGATCATCGGCATGCTCTGCGAGGGGCATCTCCTCCTGGAGGGACTGCCCGGTCTCGCAAAGACGACGGCGGTCAAGTCACTGGCCGCGACCGTGGATGCCTCATTCAAACGCATCCAGTTCACGCCGGATCTTTTGCCGGCTGATATTGTCGGCACACAGATATACCGGCCCGACACCTGCACCTTCGAGGTCAACAAAGGTCCCATCTTCCACAACATTATCCTGGCCGACGAGATCAACCGGGCGCCTGCCAAGGTGCAGAGCGCCCTCCTGGAGGCCATGCAGGAGCGGCAGGTAACCATCCGCGATACAACATTCACCTTGGGAGACCCCTTTATCGTACTCGCCACGCAGAACCCCATAGAACAGGAGGGGACCTACCCGCTGCCCGAGGCGCAGGTGGACCGCTTCATGATGAAAATAAAGGTGGACTACCCCACGGCGGAGGAGGAGAAGGAGATCGTCAGGCGCAACCGCGCGGGTATGACCGCGACAGCGAACGCCGTCGTCGACGTATCAGCCCTCACGGTTGCCCGGGATGTCCTGAGTCTCATCCACATGGAAGACCGCCTCGTCGAATACATCGTGCAGTTGACGCGGTCGACACGGGACCCGGACGCCTTCGGCCTGGATATCGGCCGGATGGTGAGCTACGGGGCGTCGCCGCGGGCGTCACTCTGGCTGGAAGCGGCGGCGCGGGCGCACGCCTTTATTAACGGCCGGGGCTACGTGACGCCGCAGGATGTAAAGAGCATGGCTCCCGACGTGCTCAGGCACCGCATCATCGTGAGCTACGAGGCGGAGGCGGAAGAAAAGACGCCGGACGATATTATCAGCGTCGTGCTGGAGCGTGTCGAGGTACCGTAAATGCTGACGGAGGAACAGCTCAAAAAAATCCAGCAATTCCACTTCAAGACGAAACATCTGGCGAGCGATCTCTTCGCGGGGCAGTACGAGAGCGCCTTCAAGGGCCAGGGCCTGGAGTTTGCCGAGGTGCGCGAGTACCAGCCGGGGGACGACATCCGTACGATCGACTGGAACGTATCGGCGCGGTTCGGACACCCATTCGTGAAAGTCTTCCACGAAGAGCGGGAACTGACGGTCATGCTGCTCCTGGATCTCTCCGGGTCCACACTCTTCGGCACGAGGCGAAAGTTTAAGCGGGAACTCCTCGCCGAGATCGCCGGCATGCTGGCCTTTCTCGCCATCCGTACGAACGACAAGGTGGGCGCCATCCTTTTCAGTTCGCAGGTGGAGAAATACATTCCACCCAAGAAGGGCGCTTCCCATGTCTGGACGATGATCCGCGAAATATTCAGCTACGAAGCGAGCGGCGTGGGAACCGATATCACGGGTGCGCTCGAGTACTTGAACCGCGTAGTGAAACGCCACGCCATCGTCTTTCTCATTTCGGACATGATGGACGGCGACTTCGCCACGCCGATGCGAATAGCCGCTAAGAAGCACGAACTCACCGTCATTCGTCTTTCGGACCCCGCGGAAGACACACTGCCCGATGTGGGTCTTGTCTATGTAAAAGACCCGGAAACGGACGACGTGGTGCTTGTGAACACGGGCAGCAGGAAGGTGCGGGAGGCATGGCGTCGCGAACGCGAGGAGCAAAATGTGCGCCTCAAGGATTTGCTCAGACGAACTGCGGTTGATCTTGTGAATATCAGCACGGACGGGTCGGTTCACGAACCACTCGTCCGCCTCTTCGAGATGCGGAGGAAGCGCCGGTGATGTCGGGATCGATCGTCAGAATACATCTGTGGCGGGTCTTCGTCGTGTGTAGCGTCATCCTTTTTGCGGCGGCCGTCGTGCAGGCGGCAGATCCGGAACCATCACTCACTCTATCCGTTGACCGGAAAACGGTTGCCGTGGGCGGGCACCTCTTCCTCGACCTTGACTACACACTGCCGCCGGGTGCGAGTCTTTCCGACAAAACCGAAATTGACGGGCTTCACGACCTCGCCGTCATCGAAGAGATGGTGACGGACGGGACAATAAAGATTCGCTGCATCGTCGATAGGCTGGAGAACTTCACCATCGGCCCCGTGGGTATAACCTATATGGACAGTGAAGGAAACAGGAGCCGTCTTGAATCCGACACGGTTGATATAACGGTGAAGTCAAACCTCGGCGACAAACCGGAAGACGCCGTGCTGAGACCGATACAGGAAATCATGCCCATCACCACGCGGTGGGGCCTGTACCTGCCGTGGATTATCGCAGCCATCCTGATTGCCGTCGTGGTGGTCGGATGGTGCGTATGGCGCAAACGGCGGCGGATCGGCGAGATTGCCGCAGAGGTCATGGTGCCAGCCCACATACGGGCGAGGAGGGAACTCGATGATCTTATCGCCCGGGGCGTCTTTGAGGCGGGGGACATAAAGACTTTCTATTTCGTCTTTTCGGGCATCATCCGCCGCTATATGGAGTCCGTCTGCAGATTCCCCGCGGCGGAAATGACCACCGAGGAGATTGCTAGGCGCATCGCGCCCCGGTCACGGGAAGAGGACCTTCTGCCCCTGCTCCGGCAGGCGGACCTCGTCAAGTTTGCCGATGACGTGCCAACGCCGGACCGGAAGAAACGAGACATGACGGCGGCCCGTGACTATATCGACGGGACGGCACCCACGGACGGTGAGACGGAAGAGGGTGTGGTCGCGGAGGTGGCCGCATGATGTTCCGCCTGGCATACCCCGCGGTGCTCTTCCTGTGGATACCCGTCGCCCTGTGGTTCGCCTGGCGCGTAACGCGGCGGCCTGTGGCCATCACCTATTCACAGGCGGGTCGGCTGGCCCGGCGGGTGGGTGGCGTATCGCAACTGGTAGGGCGCATCCCTTTGTTACTCCGCGTGGGTGTCCTCATCCTGCTCGTGGTCGTCGCGGCGAAACCGCAGATCTACAATGTATCACGCGAGATACAGTCGCCCGGCGTGGATATCATGCTCTGCCTGGATACCTCAGGGTCCATGCGGGCGATGGACTTTACACTCGACGGCGAGCCCGTGACACGCCTGACGGCGGTCAAAAAGGTCGTCAGCGAATTCATCGAGAAGAGAACAATGGACCGTATCGGGATCGTCGTTTTCGGCACGGAGGCCTTTACGCAATCGCCGCTCACGCTGGACAAGGGCCTTCTCCTGGATCTCGTGAAGAGAATGGACATCGGTATGGCAGGGGACAAAACGTCCATCGGTTCCGCCATTGCGCTTTGCGGAAAGAGGCTGAAGAACCTGGAGGCGAAATCGAAACTCATCATTCTCCTCACCGACGGGCGGCAGACCGTGGAGGGACTGAAACCGACGGAGGCGGCCGAAGCAGTGAGAGCCCTGAACATTAAAGTTTACACCGTCGGCATGGGAGGCACAGGGACGGCGCCCTTTCCCGTGAGGACGCCCTTCGGGACGCGTATGGTCCGACAGCGCGTGGAACTGGATGAAGACACGCTGATGACAATCGCCGATATCGGCGCGGGAAAGTATTACCGCGCGGCGGAGACGAAGAGGCTCGAAGAAATCTATGACATCATCGACCGGCAGGAGAAAACAGAGGTTAAGGTAAAGGAATTCTTTCACTTCAGGGAGCTGTATCTTTATTTCCTGATTCCCGCGCTCCTGCTTATGGCGGCGGAGATCATACTGAGAACGACACTGGTGAGGACGATTCCATGACTTTTGCACAGGGATGGATACTGCATTTTCTCTGGCTCATTCCCCTCGTGGGGCTCGCCATGATCGTTGAATCGCGGAGGCGGCGACGGGCACTGGAGCGATTCGCCGATGGGGACCTCATGGAGCGGCTGGTGCCCGCCGATCGACGGGGCGCCCATGTCATCAAAGCGGTTCTGCTGGTGGCGGCGGTGACGATCCTGATTACGGCTCTGGCGGGGCCGCGGTGGGGCAGCCGGTACGAGGAAGTGAGCCGCCGCGGTGTAGACATCATGATGGCCGTGGACGTATCGCGGAGCATGATGGTGGAGGACGTGAAACCCACGCGGCTGGAACGGGCGCGGCGGGAGATCGCCGATTTCCTGCGCGTCGTGGAGGGTGATCGCGTTGGGCTCACAGCGTTTGCGGGTACCGCCTTTGTACAGTGCCCGCTGACTCTGGATTACGCAGCCCTGGAAATGTTCCTGAGCGCGCTGGAGCCGGGCATCATTCCCGTAGAGGGGACGGATATCGGCGCCGCCATCGAAACGGGACTTGCGGCCTTCGATTACAAGACGAGTACGGACAAAGTGATGCTTCTCATCACCGACGGCGAGGATAATGAAGAGCACGGCCTCGCGGCGGCAGAGAAAGCCGCTGAAAAAGGGGTAAAAATCTTCGTCTTCGGGATCGGCGATCCCTCCGGCGGACCCGTTCCCGCGGCTGACGAAATGGGCGGATTTACCAAGGATGGAACCGGCAAGATGGTGATGTCCAAACTCGACGAGAAGACACTGCGGGATATCGCCGAGGCGACGGGCGGCGTTTATGCCCGGTCAACGGCAGGCGACCTGGACCTGGATATTCTCTATTTCGACGGCATCAAGGAGAGGACGGAGGCGGAAGAGCTGAAAACCGGCAAGATCAAGGTAGCAGAGGAGCGCTTCCACATATTCGTCATTATCGCGCTTATTCTTCTCTTCGTGGAAGGGCTCATGGAGGAGAAGCGGCGTCCGGCGATAAAGAAACAATTCGGATTCCTCCTGGTTGCCGCGATTGTTACCCTGTCAGTGCTGAGGCCCGCAACAACCCAGGCGGCGGACAATCCCGATGAGATGTATCGAGAGGGACGGTACGCGGAGGCGGCGGCGGCGTATGCCGCGGGCGACATGGACCACCCGAAGGACATCCGCTACCGGTATAACCGGGGATGCGCGGCATTCCAGGACGGACGGTTTGATGAAGCGGCGGCGGCCTTTTCAAGCGTCATGCGGCGGGCCGAGGAAAACGAAAAAGACGTGCGCTTTAAGGCGTCGTATAACCTTGGAAACACGGCCTTCAAGCAGCAGAATTTCGAGGCGGCTGTGGAATACTACAAACAGGCCCTGACGGAAGATCGGGACAATGAGGAAGCCCGGTACAACCTGGAGCTCGCCCTGAAGGCGTGCGAAACGATGAAGGACCAGTCTCAAAAAAAGAAAAGCGATGGTGACAAGAAGGGTGATAAACCATCCGATCGGAGTAACGGTTCAGAGAAGAGGGATCAGCAAGAGAACAAACCGGAAGATGGTGACAATGAGCGCACGGACGATGGAGACGAGGCCCGCGAAGAGCAACAGAGGGAAGACAATCAAAAGGGCGACGAGAACGGCGAAGCGGACCGGAATAAAGAGGGCGAGGACCTATCGGGCGATCTGAAAGGGCGTGACGACCTTGCCGAACGGACAGAAACGCCGGGTACGCCAGAGGAGCATCAGCCTTTCGACAGGGAGCGGGCGGCGGCGCTTCTCGACAATATACAGGAGGACCCCGCACAGATGATGCGGTACATGATGCCGGACCAGGACCGCCGCAGCGCATCGGGGAGGGACTGGTAGGATGAAAAAATATCTTTGTCTTTTCGTTGTCATGGGCTGCCTGTGTACGGCGATTCCAGGATCGGCCGCAGATGTCGGTGTAACAATCAACCTCGACCGCCGTGAGGCGACGACGGCGGATACCGTCCGCCTGGAAGTGAGCGTATCGGATACGCGGAGCGGAGTGCGGCCGCACCTCGCGGGTATGGATGCGTTCACGGTCACCGAGGGAGGGCGGTCCACCCGTGTGGAGATCGTAAACGGTGCAATGAGTGAAGGGATCACCTATACCTACTTCCTGCAGCCGAAGAAAACAGGCCACTTCACCATCGGCCCGGCGACGGTTACGGCGAACGGTCGGACGGTGGAGAGTAAAACTGTTTCACTTGACGTCGCCGACGCCGCAGCGAGCGGGACACCGGAAGACCTTATATTCTTCGAGGCGGAGATCGCCGACGCCGATGTCTACGTGGACGAACAGACCATCCTGACACTGAAGCTCTATCGCCGGGTCACGGTCGGAGAGCTGTCTCTGAGTTTTCCCGACATGGAGTATCTGAACTACGCACAGATCAGGCAGTCGCGCGAGTACATGGCGACACGGGGAGGCAAAGAGTACCGTGTCCTGGATGTTGCCTATGCCCTGACGTCGTCCCGTGCGGGCACATACGAGATCACTCCTATCAGCATGAAAATGATCGTTCTGCAGCAGTCCCGGTCACCCTTTGATGAATTCTTTTTTTCCACCCGGTCGGGGCGGCCCTATGTCGCGACGGCCAACGCCGTCAAACTCACCGTTCACGCCCTGCCGGACAAGGAAAAACCCGCCGGATTTACCGGTCTCGTGGGGCAGTTCGTCATGGAAGCCCAATTGGAACCGAAAACGGTGTCGGCGGGTGAATCGGCCACGCTGACCCTCGTCATCGAGGGGCGGGGGAACGCAAACCGCATTCCGGACATGGCGGCGCCCGAGATCGACGGCGTGCGCGCCTACGCCGATCAACCAGTGTTGGAAACGATGCGCGACGAAAAGGGCGCGGGCGGAAGAAAGACGATGAAGTGGGCGCTCGTACCGGAGACGGCGGGACGCTACGAGTTGCCCGGCTGTGAACTGATATTCTTTGATCCCAACAGGGAAGAGTACGTCACAGTGATGACACCGCACATGGTTCTGCTTGCATTGCCCGGGGCGGACAAAGGAACCCGGACGCAGGCCGCATCGGGCGGTAACGCATCGGTGGAGACACTGCGGAAAAAGGCCGTGCGGCAGATCGGCGAGGACATCTTGCCCCTCCACACGGCGGCAAGCGGTCTTGTCGTTCCGTTACGGTCGCTCACCAGGGGATGGCGCCTGTGGACTGCCGTGTTCGGGCCCGCTATCGCGTACCTGCTTTGTCTGGTCGGCGTAACGCTCAGACGGAAATCCCCGGAGCGTCTGTCAAAGGTTCGTACCAGAAACGCCCCGAAGGTACTGGCAAGAAAGACGCGCGCGCCCGAGACCGGTCCCGTATCACTGATTGATGCCTTTACGGAGTATCTCAACGACCGTTTCGGAATCTCCCTGGGCACGGTGACGGTGAACGACGTGGAATTGGTTCTGACACGGCAGGGCGTGCGGGCGGAGACGGTCGCAGAGGTACGGTCCATCGTCCACCGGCTGGAGGAGGCTGTCTACGCGGGTGGAGAAAAGACGCAGGATACCCTTGCCCGCACCCTGAGAGACGTCGTTGCCAGGATCGAGAAGGATATTCGATGAAGAGAGTGATTCCCATACTCATGGCGGGGCTGGTTATCCTGATGATGGTCCACGGGAGCACGCCGGCAAAGAACGGAGAGACGGCGGAAGAACTTTTTTTCGCGGCCAACAACGACTACAAAGAGGTACGGTACGACGATGCCGTTGCGGGCTATCGGACACTCATCGACAGGGGATACGAGAGTGGCCACCTCTATTACAATCTCGGCAATGCCGCGCTGAAACTCGCCAATCTCGGAGAAGCCATTCTTGCTTACGAGCGGGCACGACTCTTCATTCCCCGCGACGATGATCTTGCCTTCAATCTCGCCTACGCGCGGGACCGTACCCGAGACGCAGTCAGTAATGAAGGCGGTTTTGCTCCCGTGGAGATGCTCGGACTGGGAAGCGTTACGCTATTTGAGGTCTTCGTCGTCTTTACCGTCGTCAATATACTCTTATTCGGTATTCTATGTATCAGACTTTTTACACGGCGGGAATGGACCTACTACGCCCTCATCATTGCGGCGATTCTCATGATTACAACCACCAGTGCCGCGGCGCTCACGTGGTATGCAAATATCTACGACGACCGCGCCGTCGTGCTCACGGAGGAGATCGCTGTCCGTGCTGGCCCGGATGCCGATGACACCGTCCTCTTCAGACTCCACGAAGGCACCATCGTCCACACCGAACAACAGGAAAGCGGATGGGTGTTGATCCACCTGTCCGACGAGAAGCGGGGATGGACGGAAGCAGCAGACGTTGCCCGGATCAGATAATAACTGCTTGTTGTCAATTATCGATTTGAATTACAGTAAGTTCGACTGATGCGTAGTATGTAATAAACGTCCGAAAAACAGTGTTATTCAGAAACAACCGACGCGTTATTGACTAAATCACTTTCAATCGCTTCGCCGTCGCCTTCCTTCACCGTATCTTCGGTCTCCCCGTTTTGTTCCGCCTTCTTTTCCAGCTTGCGCTGTCTTTTTTCCTCTTTCTTTTTCTTCTTTTCCAACTCTTTCTGGCGTTTCTGGAACTGGAAGTGTGATTTCGCCATGATGCCTCTCTTTAGGTAGGATTTAAAAATGAAAAAGGCATCCCCCGTTGTTTAACGGGAGATGCCTCTTAAAGCTAAAAAATCAGGTTAGACAACCGTCACATTGGCGGCAGCAGGACCTTTTTTTCCTTGCTCGATTTCGAAGGTTACACGATCACCTTCATTGAGGGATTTGAATCCGTTCGCATTGATTGCACTGTGATGTACAAACACGTCCGGTCCGCCGTCCTGCTCGATGAAGCCGAAGCCCTTGGTGTCACTGAACCACTTTACGGTACCATTCAGCATACTATCATCCTCCTTTCACAAAATTTCAACGTTGCAAACTGAAGGATGACAGTTTTTCGGTAAAACGAACATTTTCCCTCAGAAAGTTACTCACCCTCTTTGGTGGAGGGCTTTTTCATTGATGGCGGTACAATATGCACCTTTTTGCATAATAGCAAGCAAAATCTTACTATTTTTGCAAATAATTTCATAGAAAGCATGTTTGCAACCGGACTCGCCGTCAATGTGTCTCACCTCGCAGAGTCAGGCACTGCCGGATTACTGCGCCGTTCGCTGTCTAACGTAAATTAGGAGCTCCGCGACCGCCTGCGAACGATCACGGCGCCCGTAGAGGCGATAAGCAGAGACAACACGACAACCCCCCATTCGTTCAACGTGGGAATCGGTGCCGGGGTCGTGACAGTGAGAGCATCTGTCGCCGTTCCGCTGTTTCCCGAAGAGGAGGTGAGATCGCCGGTGGTATTCGTGTATGTATCTGCAGTCGAAGACGTCACGTTCACCTCTATCGTGCAGGTAGTGCCTGCAGCGACGGTCCCCCCTGTATACGTGATAACACTCGTACCGGGGACGGCTGTGAGTGTTCCGCCCGTACAGGTTGTGGAGGCATTGGCCGGGGTAGCCACTGTCACACCGGCGGGGAGATTATCCGTAAAGTCGATGTCTGTGGCAGCCACAGAACTCGCCGTATTGTCGATGGTGAACGTCAGTGTGCTGACTCCACCGCAGGTAATGGAATGAGGACCAAATGACTTGGAAAAGGCGGGTTGAGGTTCCACGGTTAAATCTGATGTCGCCGTTCCGCTGTTTCCCGAAGAGGAGGTGAGATCGCCGGTGGTATTCGTGTATGTATCTGCAGTCGAAGACGTCACGTTCACCTCTATCGTGCAGGTAGTGCCTGCAGCGACGGTCCCCCCTGTGTACGTGATAACACTCGTACCGGGGACGGCTGTGAGTGTTCCGCCCGTACAGGTTGTGGAGGCATTGGCCGGGGTAGCCACTGTCACACCGGCGGGGAGATTGTCCGTAAAGTCGATGTCTGTGGCAGCCAAAGAACTCGCCGTATTGTCGATGGTGAACGTCAGTGTGCTGACTCCACCGCAGGTAATGGAATGAGGACCAAATGACTTGGAAAAGGCGGGTTGAGGTTCAACAGTAAGATCTGACGTTGCCGGGGGGCACACAGTCATTCCGGACTTAAAGAGGTCACTCGTCGCATTGGGATACGTGCCGGGACTGACGCCCGCCGGCACCTGAAGGTCGACGCTGAAACTGCACGATGTGTCCTTTGCCACGCTGCCACCGGAAAAAGTGATGAGACTGGTACCTGAAAGCTGAGAGCCGGCACCGCACACATGGCTTTGGGGAAGCCCGGTAGCAACGAGACCGGGGAGGACGGCATTGAGATCGTCGGAAAAACTGAGACTAACCGCACCACTGGATGGACTGAGGTTCTCGATGGTAAAGGTCAGAGTTACTGTGCCCCCTGCGGCGGTCGGCCCGTCGAAAGACTTGGAAAATCGTAAAGCGGTGATCTGAAGATCGTCAGTTGCAGGGTCACCGGAGACCGGACCACCTCCTTCAATGCCAGAGACCGAACTTGTGGTGTTTGTGAAGGTGCCATCGGGTGCCGCAAAGGGAACTTGCAGTGTGACGTCAAAGGTGGCGGACCCGTGCGGTGACAAAGTTCCTCCAGTTAACGTAATAATACCAGCCCCGCTAAGCGTTGACCCGGCACCGCAGATATTGCTCTTGGGAAGGTCGATGGCTGCGAGACCGGCTAACGCGGCTTCCAAGTCATCCGTAAATGTGATGCCTGTAGAGGAAACGTCGCCGTCATTCGTCACGGTAAATTCCAGTGTTACCGTATCACCTGGTGCCACCGGATCGTCAGTGAATCTCTTGGAGAGTGTCAGCGCTTGGGCGGATGTCGCCGTCACGGCGAAAAAACAGAAAACGAACAGCCACAATACGTGTGTTCTCGCAACAAATCGCATCACATTCTCCTTTAAAATTAGGTTGGTTCACTGTATAGGATGTAACGAAAAGAAGTGTGCGGCCACCTCAAGACGGCTAACACGCCACAGACCGGTCATTTATGAGATACAGACAACGGCAAAGGATGTCGATGTGTCTCACGCTTGTGAATTAGCTGTTAGCACAGGCAATTGTATGCTGTCAATTGGGTAATGGTGGCATTATCAATGCTCTGAATCACGTTTGAACGGAACGACAGTGATGGTTTAAATGGATAACAATTGAATATTTGATTCATTACGTGAACGATCAGATGTTAAAAAGACTCGAGCGATAATAAAAGTGTCCTGAATATTTATCACACCGGCCGAAATTTCGGCAGTGTTACTTCATTCGTGACGTCGTCCCAGGCGACCTCCACGGGCATGTCGCAGGTGACGGCCTCGGGGCTGCATTCGACGATATTCGTGAATATGCGGGGGCCTTCGGTGAGTTCCACGACGGCGACGACGTAGGGAAGATCGTCCCTGAAGGCGGGGTGAAAGGCCACGTGGTAGACGACGAAGGAATAGACGGTGCCCGTGCCGGCGACGGTGATCCACGTCGTTTTTCGTGAATGGCACTGCGGGCAGATAATGGAGGCGGGCCACCGGACATGGCCGCAGGCCGTGCATTTCTGGACGCGGAGTTCATGGGCACGGCATCCCTCCCAGAAGGGACGGGTATCATCGTTGATGCGGGGGAGCGGTTTTGTATAGAGTGTCATGTTATGCCTTCCTGAGAACGATGGTGGTATTGCACTGAAGGATGCCGCCGTTGTCGCTGCAGAGGATGTGTACGGGTTCCTTCGTCTGTGTCTGCGGTCCCAGTTGGCGTGCGCCGCAGCGCCCCATGAGCTGCATGACGCCTTCAGTGAGGGGTGTCATGCCCATGAGGTACGCTTCTGAGAGCTGGCCGCCGGAGGTGTTGACGGGCATGCGGCCACCCGGTTCAATCGTGCCGTTCTGGAACCAGTTATTTCCCTCACCTGGGGCGAAAAAACCATAGTCCTGGAGGGTGATCTCCACGGTATAGGTGAAACAGTCATAGATCTCGCAGGCATCGATGTCATCGCGGGTGATGCCAGCCATGCGGAAAGCCCTGTCACCGGCCTCCTTAGCGCCCGTGGGTCCCGCGAAATAACTCGCGCTCTCGGGGTAGGAGGCGGGATTTTTCTGCCCCATGCCGGCGATGAGGACGGGCGGCTGTTTTAGGTCGCGGGCACGTTCCGCTGTCGTGACAATATAGGCGCGGCCGCCGTCGGAGACGAGGCAGTTGTCGAAAAGACGGAAGGGCTCCACGAGCCATCGGGCGTTCATGTACTCGTCGTAAGTCATGGTGCGATCGTGCATCATGGCGGCGGGGTTGAGATTGGCCCATTTCCGCTGTCCCACGGCGATGTGCTGCCAGGTCTCGGGGCCCGTCCTGAATTCATGCATCGCCCGCCGGGCCGCCAGGGCGTAACTGCCCGTTGCGCCGAAATGGCCGAAGGCCTCTTCATCATGACCGAGGGACATGAGCATGGACGCCATGCTGTCGCTGGACGCGGCGTTGTGGCCGTATGAGACGACGACATAGCGGCAGGAACCTGATTCGAGCGCGCCAACTGCGTGCTGGAGGTGGCTCCGCGATCAGTTCGCGTCCTGGCTCATATACGTGGGTGCAATGCCCAGGTGTTGGGCCACCAGGTAAGGCGTCACGTCGTATGAGTCAGACGCCGGCGGGAAATGCCGGTAACAGATAAGGCCGTCGATATTGTTTTTTGTAAGTCCGGCGTCGTCAATGGCGTTGACGATCGCCTCCAGGTGGAAACTCAGTTCCGTTCGTCCCGGGACGCGGCCCTGGGGCGTATAGCCGACACCGACGATAGCGTATTTATTCGCGATGGTCATGGAAAGTCCCTCCTTCATGCCGGGATATAGTACTGCATTCCCGGGATACATGAAAGTCGTGATTGCGGAAAAATAATAATGGATGATGGTGTGTATGATGAGGGAAGGGGAACCGTACCGTCTTGTCCGTGTTCCCCTTCGCGTGTTGATATTATTGTTGTGCGCTATTTGTCCTTTGCCGGCCCGAATGAGTGTTCGAAAAGGGCGGTAATGGCGGTCCGGCCCTCATCGGTGAGGTTCCTGGTGCCCGTACCGACGAATGTTTTGTCGGTAATGACGGGTGTATCGGGGATCCATGTTTTGTTTTCCCAGACGAACCACGCATTCTGTGACTGGTCATAAACGTGGACGGGACGGTTAAAAAACTTTGCCAGTTCGACGGCCCAGCCGGTGCCGCCCTTAACCGTCTCGTCAGGCTGTATCCAGCCGACGGCGATCACGTGGTAGCCGTTGTTCACCATGTGAAAGATGGACTGGATTACCTTCCGTATCGTTGCCGACTTTGAGTACGACCGTCCCATGTGTTTGGAGACAATCTCCATGCTCACATCGCCCTTGTCCAGTTCCTCGGGAGTCAGTTCTCGGACGCCCCGGTCGCGTTCGATGGAGTGTCCCTGAAAGGAGAAGGTAATCTCCTGAATGCCCCAGCGCTCCGCGAGCCTGCCGAACTCTGCCTCGGCTCCCTTGTGGCCGCCGCTGTATAGAGTAAAATCCAAAGAATCAGTCATTAATATCCTCGCTCAATTATTTTTTGCCATGGTGCCGATGTGTTCAGAGGGTCTTCTCACGTATCGATTAAAGCGACCAACACCGTGAATTTCCTGCCGGACGTCCCTGTGAGACACGAGACCGTCGGGAGGAACACGAAAGGGGTGAGGGTTCCATTCGTGATCCTTCCGGGCAAAATGAGAAGGGATGCGGTGAATTTCGTCCGGAAAAAAGCGGTGCAGAAACAACTCAACGGTCACGGAGCGGACCCCGATGGCGTGAGAGTCTCTTTCAGTATTGCTATGTGAGAGAGTGCGAGAACCCGATGGTGACGGGTATCATCATGAAACAGTCGGCCGAGTGCAATTACGATACAATATAAACCGCCTCATGCCGGATGGCAACCCCATGACGTCATAAAAATGAGATGGTGAGAAAAATATGACGTGATAGTCCTGCGGGATGCGTATCGCTGCTGTCAGAAGAAACAGTCAGTCCTTGACATTAATTGTCTGATAGTTTAATGTCGACAATCATACAATATGGAGGTTTGTATGGAAATAAAGAGCGTAACGGCTTCGGTTGTCGACTACCTGAAGAAGGAAATTATTACCGGCGAACTGAAAGCGGGACAGAAATTAAGTGAAGCCGGCATGGCAATGTCTCTCAATGTAAGTCGAACGGCCCTTCGGGAAGCATACAGAATCCTTGAAAAAGAAAACCTGATCGTCAATATCCCTCGGCGAGGAACGAAGGTCAGCGAGATATCGGCGGACGATCTAAAAAGGTCCTATCACGCCAGGCGGATGATTGAGTATTACGCCATCGATCTTCTCGAAATGGAGAATATGAGGAATTTACCGCACGCGAGAGAGTGTCTGGAGCGAGAATCGAAACTTTCAAGGCCGTCATACGATGACCGTGAGGAATATTACAGATACGTGCTGACTTTTGCGGAATTCCATGTCCGGATGATCGAGGCCACCGGCAACGGGTGGCTGATAGAATTCTTTGAGTCCATAACGTCGCACCTGGCGCGCTATCAGCTCATGTATCTCTATATTCCGGGATCGGGCGACCGGTCGGCGGTGGAACACGAGGAGATCCTCGCGTGTATCGAGGCGGGAAATTACAAAAAAGCCCGGGCATTAATGGTGGAACATATCGATTATACCTACAATTTTCTCCGGCATAAGATATTGGAGACAAAAGAAGGTGAACGGTACACGGAGAACGCCGTGCAATAATACAGGAGAGGAGGTGCTTATAGAGAGTTCATGGTAGGAGGTAAGACGTGTTCGTGAACACTTAAGGAAGGAGAAAAAGAATGAAAAAATCGTTATCAATCGTAACGGTGGTGATGGTGAGCGCCGCATTGTTGTTTCTCGTATGTGGGTCGGCGGTCCAGGCAGGTGATACGATCAAATGGAAAGCACAGTCGGCCTGGCATCGCGGTGACGCGTTCCACAACGAGGCAGAGTATTTTTGCGAAGCCTTGGAGAGGGCCAGTTGCGGACGACTGGTTATTCCGAAGATGTTTGCCGTCGGTGAGCTGGTCGGACCCATCCAAGCCATGACGGAAACGGCGGCGGGCCGGCTGAAATTGACTCACAACAGCGGTATGTACGTCGCCGGGACGCTGCCGTGGACGGGCCTTTCCATCGGGAGCCGGCCGGGCTATACGAACGAGAGCGTATTTTCGGCGCTTCGGTATCTGTACTATGGCGGTGGTCTGGACCTTTACAACGAATATATTCAGACGAAATTCAACCTCTATTCCCTTCCCGCTGTCTGCACCGCCTCGGAAGCGGTCTATTCCATGAAACCCATTCGGACACTCGACGATTTCAAGGGCCTGAAAATCAGGACATCCGGCTTGAACAAGATGTTCTTTGAGGCATTGGGCGCGACCTGCGTGTCCATCCCCATGACGGACGTGACGCCGGCCATGCAGAGAGGCGAGTTGGACGCCTGTGAAATGAGTTCGTTCTACATTGATTCCAAGTCCGGCATCGAAGACGTGGCGAAGTATGTCCTGGCCGGGACGATCCATCAGCCCGTGGGCATTACCGTGCAGGTTTTTATTCATCTCGATGAATGGAACGCCCTGCCCGATGATCTCAAGCAGGCCGTGAAGGATGCCGCCGAGTTGAGCATGTGGCATTCGTTTGTATATGGCGGCTACATGGACCAGATCATGGCGGAAAAATGGTCGAAGAAGATGGAAATCATCGAGGTGACGCCGGAGATGCAGAAGGGCTTCGTCGAGGCGACGAAAGAAGTACGCAAGAAAATCATGGCGAACAAAGATCCATGGGGCAAGAAGATACTCGAACACGAAAAAGTATTTATGGATCAGTACGACAAATATGCCGTCGAACCCTGGTAGAAGAACCGTGCCGCTTTCCGTCCGCTGTCTCCGTGATGGACGGACGGAAGCGGCATGCATGAAGAACCACCATAATGATAAGGTGCGTGATTTATGAAGAATATCCTGAAATATATCGATTACGCAAGTGATAAGGCGGGTGCCATCTCGAGTTGGTTTGTCATTCTTCAGATGCTCGTGACCATTTTAATTGTGGTCGAGCGGTATGTCTTTAACCGGGGCGATGATTGGGCCTTTGAGTTGTCCTGGATGTTTTACAGCATGGTCTTCCTCTTTGCTTTCGCCTTTACCGAGACGAAGAAGGGACATGTCAAAGTGGACATTCTCTTTAATATGTATCCGGTCAGGGTGAGGGCCGTCATGGATATCATCTCGTACGGGGCATTGCTGATCGTCTGCGCGGTGGTGGTGTGGTACGGGATCGAGTTTGCGGCGCAGGCGTGGAAAATACAGGAATGCTCGTGGCATACAACGGTCGGCGCCCCCGTGTACCAGATGAAGACAATGATACCCATCGCATTCGGCCTTTTGGGCCTGCAAGCGATCGCGGCGATTGTCAGAAACACCGTCGTTGCCGTCAAGGGAGAGGAATTATGAGTCCGGAACAACTTGCCATACTGATGTTTGTACTGCTCATCGGCTTGATCATTGTCGGGTTCCACGTGGCCTTCGTGCTGGGTGTCCTCGCACTCGTGTTCGGGTATATCGCCTGGGGTGCGACATTGATCGGGATGCTGCCCGCCCGTATCATGACCATGATGACAAGCTACGAGATGGGGGCCATCACACTGTTTATATTCATGGGCTGTCTTCTGGAAAGAGCGGGGATAGCCGAACGTCTTTACGGCACCATGCATATCCTGATGGGTAACGTCAAGGGCGGTCTCCTCATCGGCACCATGATCATCTGCATTATCTTCGCCGCCTGCACGGGCATCGGTGGAGCGGCCGTCATCATGATGGGAATGGTGGCGATCCCGTCCATGCTATCACGTAAGTACGACGATAAGATGATTGCGGGGTGCATCTGTGCGGGAGGAGGGCTCGGCGTCATCATACCGCCCAGTATCATGTTGATCCTCTATGGTCCCGTTTCGGGCCTGGGAATCGCCCGTCTTTTTGTGGCCTCGGCCGTTCCCGGACTGATCATCGGGTTAGCGTATTTGATTTATATCGCGGTGCGGTGCTGGTTGCGGCCGGAACTGGGGCCCTCCATATCAGAGGATATCAGGGCGGGCATTAGTACGAGGCGGCTTTTTTTATTGACGGTGAGAGACCTGTTACCGCCAATCATCCTCATCCTGGGCGTTCTCGGTTCTATCTTTCTCGGTATTGCGTCTCCCACAGAAGCGGCGGGGGTCGGCGCCTTTCTGTCCCTTTTGTTGATGATTGCCTACGGCAGATTCAATCTGACCACCATGCACGATGCACTGCTGGCCATGGCGAAGACCACGGGAATGGTGTTTCTGATCATGTTGTTCGCCGGATTCTTCACGACGTCGTTTATGGCGCTCGGCGGCGGTGAGGTGCTGGAAGGCTTCATTTTCGGCATCAGCGGCGGCAGCAAATTGAGCACCATCGTCGTCATGCTGGTGATTATTTTAATCCTGGGGATGTTCATGGACTGGATCGGGACGCTGCTGGTCATCGTGCCTATCTTTGTGCCCATTATCAAGCAGATCGGTGCCGATCCCGTGTGGTTTGCCATCCTCTTCTGTATCACGCTGCAGATATCCTATATTACGCCGCCCTTCGCCTACAACATATTTTTCTTGAAGGGCATCGCGCCCCCGGAAATGACGCTGGGCCATATCATGAGAGGATGTGTTCCCTATATATTTATACAGATTGCGGTACTGGTGCTTCTCTACGCCGTGCCGGAGCTGACCTTATGGCTGCCGCGGATGTTGATGAATTAGGAGTGTAAGACGAAATCATGAAGCCGCCAGGTAGATGAGTGAGAAACGGCGTTGGTGTCCTTTTTGGTGTTATAACCGATTATTTCCTCCATGGTGCCCGTTTCTCTTAAATATTAGCTTTGTGTAATGCCGCAGAGATATACGATTGAGTGTTAAAGGTGCATCGTCACAATCGAATGAAACGATGTATCGGTTCAAAGCTTTCCAGAAAGAAAGGAGTTCTAAGTTATGGCCGGAAAAGTTCAAATCAAGGCGCAGCATCTGAGTACGATAGATTTTTCTCCTTACGGGCAGGTGCTCGATTATGACTCGTCTGACACGAAAATATATCCCGATCATAATGTCATCGTCACCCCCGGCATCGGATCGCTGGAGATCACGGAAGGGCATCTCGATCTCATTCATTTGCGTGTCATCCGTCGTGAATTTTACGGGAACATACTGGAAAGGCATATCAAGACATCCCAGGCATTTGTGCCCCTGCTGGGATGCACGGGTCTTTTTCTGCTGGCTCCCCCCGACGATCTCGAGAATGAGAACGCGCTGCCGGATCTGGACAAGGTTATCGCCGTTATTTTCGACGGAACGAAAGGGATAAACTTGAAACGGGGCGCGTGGCACTCATCGCCTTTCGCCGTTTCGGAGGTATCCGACTACATCATGGTCAGTCGTGCGGGCACGTTGAATGATGACCTGTACGTCGTAAATTTGCCGGAAAAAATGGATCGATATTTTGAGATAGTGCTCTAGTATGTAAAAAGTAGGTAAGGCTGATTAATTTTTATGGTATTATGCATTCCCGACGTGGGAGTTTGAAATTATCCTTGCCGCGAGGGGTGTCGCCGTTTTTGACTGGCAACCGAGAAAAAGCCTTATCATGATGGCATGTGTGTCATGTTTTTTTTACAAGTAAAGGATGTCGGTAACGACCATGTATCTGGAAGATGATGAAAAAAGAATGTTGGCCGGGGAACAGGGCGACGGTGTTCGGCGTTCGATGGACCTCCTGGTGAAGCTGGGAGAGTCGTTCGACGCCGAACGTCTCGTGCCCGTCAGTTATGCACACATCAGTTATGATTTCTGCCCCGAGAAATTCTGGAAGCTGATGACGGACGGATTGACCGGTACGCCGCATCGCGTGACCACTCATCCGTCCTACCAGCCGGAATTATGGAAGGAATGGGGTCTGCCCCTGGCGGAAAACTGGATCGGTGAGCATGAAAGAAAACTGGCGCACTTTAAACGTCTGGGATGGTTGAGGACAGAAACGTGTGCCGAATATCTTCTTGGCATCACGCCCCGCGTCGGCGATGTGGTGTCCATGGGAGGGAGCTGCATGCAGGTGGCAAACAACAGCCTCTTCGGCGCCCGGGTGGATCGCATGGGCATTCTGGTATCACTGGCGGCGGCCGTCTGCGGACGGACGCCGCTCATGGGTCTCTTGCTCCCGGAAAACCGCCATGCCCGGCACATCGTGAGACTGGACGATATTGATGTATCCGGGTGGTCCGGTGCTCACTATCACTGTCTCGGATACCTGATCGGTGACAGCATACCCGGTTTCGAGCCCATCGCCGTGACGGGACTGCCGGAACGACTTCCCTTCGACATGCTGCGGGCGCTCGTCATATCGATGCCCACGTCAGGTGCC
>Ga0272441_10004338_pt1 | contig 25870 bp, 30 predicted proteins | sample SSMProp6N_FD_193582 | JGI IMG/M metagenome (GOLD analysis project Ga0272441, IMG submission 193582) | Marine sediment archaeal communities from Little Sippewissett salt marsh, Falmouth, MA, United States - SSM-Prop-6N | ecosystem: Environmental > Aquatic > Marine > Wetlands > Sediment ...
TGAGGACGCCCCTCACGGCCATCAAGGAAGGTATCGGCATAGTCCTGGACGGCTCGGCCGGCGAGGTGAACGAGGAGCAGGCCGATTTTCTCGGGACGGCCAAGAACAATGTGGACCGCCTGGCGCGCCTTATAAACGACGTCCTGGATTTCACCAAGCTGAGCGCCGGCAGGATGCAGCTCAGGTCTGCGGAGGACGATCTCGGGGAAGTCATGAAGGAAGTCGAGCGGATCCAGGCCACTGTCGCCGGCTCCAAGGGGTTGTACCTCAAAACGGATGTAAAGCCGGGCGTGCCCCGGCTTGGTTTTGACCGCGACCGTGTCATACAGGTCCTCACCAACCTCGTCAGCAACGCGCTCAAGTTCACGGAAAAGGGCGGCGTTATCTTGCGGGCGGAGCTTAGAGGCGACACGGTCGTCGTCTCCGTGGAGGATACCGGTCCGGGGATAAAGAAAGAGGATATCGGTAAGCTTTTCACGGAGTTCCAGCAGCTTGAGCAGGCGACGAAACGGGCCAAGGGCGGCACGGGTCTGGGGCTTGCCATATCAAAGGAGATAGTGGAGCTCCACGGGGGGCGGATATGGGCCGAGTCGGAAGAAGGCAGGGGGTCGGTTTTCAGCTTCACCCTGCCTGTCGCAAGGAAATACAGGGTGCTTGTAATAGACGATGACGGGGAGTTCAGGAGCTTTTGCGAAACGCTGCTGAAAAAAGCTGGTTACGAGGCCGTGACCGCCCCCGACGGGGCGCAGGGCATCGAAAAGGCCCGGGCCGATCATCCGGATCTGGTGATAATGGACATGCGTCTTCCCGACGCGAACGGGTACGAGGTGATCGGCAGGATGCGTTCGGAAAAAGGCCTTTCCAGGATACCGGTGATAGCCGTCTCCGGATACGAGTCGGCGCTGGAGGAGCTGGAGAAGCTGCGCCTTCCTGATGAGCGCCTCGCCATACCCAGGCTGGTAAAGCCGTTTGACAAGGATGAGCTTCTGGTTACGATACGCGCCCTGCTTAAGCAGGCGTAGTGATGGAGGGGATCCCTATGAACGAGACAAAGACTGTTCTTATCGTGGATGATGAGCCGGATATTCTGAAGGTGACGGAGTTCAGGGTCCGCAAGGCGGGATACAGGACGGTAACCGCGGTGAACGGTCAGCTGGCGCTGGAGGCCGCTAGAAAAGAGAGGCCCGACCTGATACTCCTGGACTATAAGATGCCGGGCATGACCGGGATGGAAGTGTACGCTGAACTCCGTGATGACAGCCTGCTTGGAGGGATACCCGTTATTTTTCTTACGGCCAGCAGCCAGAACGATGAGCTGATGAGAAGGATGCAAGAGGTCGGGGCCGTGAACAAGATCATCAAGCCGTACGAGCCCGGTGATCTTCTGGGCAAGATCAAAGAACTCATCGGCTGACGGGAGAAACATGGACAAGGAAAGAGTGATACTCATAGTCGACGACGAGGAAGAGATCCGCGCGGTCCTCAAAAAGCTGATCGGTAAGATGGTGGAGGAAAGGGTCGTGTGCGCCGCTACCGGCGCCGAGGCGCAAAAAGTTATCCGCGACAAAAAGCTCATGCTGGCGCTTCTGGATTACAAGCTTCCCGATAAGAGCGGCATGGAAGTTCTGAAAGAGATCAAGGCCGTTGATGCGGAAGTGCCCGTCGTCATGCTCACGGGATATGGCACTATAGAGACCGGTATAGAGGCTATAAAAGAAGGAGCGTACGATTATCTTTTGAAACCCGTCCCGCCGGAAAAGATCCACGCGCTGGTGAGGGGCCTTGTCGCTTACAGGGAACTTAAAGATGAGAACATCGCCCTGCGGGAAGAGCTCGGGATAAAACACAGCTTCGGGCGCCTCATAGGAAAAAGCGAAAAGATACGGAAGATCTATAACCTTCTCCCGGACCTGGCCCAGTCGGACTCGACGGTCCTCATACAGGGCGAGAGCGGGACGGGCAAGGAGCTTTTGGCGCGGGCCATCCATCACGATTCTCCACGTAAGGATAAGCCGTTCATTATCGCCGACTGCACGATACTGACCGAAAGCCTTCTGGAAAGCGAGCTCTTCGGACACGAGAAGGGCGCTTTCACGGGGGCCATAAGGCAGAAGATCGGCAGGTTCGAGCAGGCCGACGGCGGGACCATATTCCTTGACGAGATAGGGGATATCTCTTCCGTGGCCCAGATGAAACTGCTGAGGGTCCTCCAGGAAAGGAAGTTCGAGAGGGTGGGAGGGGAAGAGTCCATAGGGGTGGATGTCCGCGTGATCGTCGCGACCAACAGGAACCTGGAAAAAAGGATGGAGGAAGGCAAGTTCCGGGAGGACCTGTATTACCGTATAAATGTCTTTCCCGTCTTCATGCCGCCTTTAAGAGAACGCCAGGAGGATGTCGCCATGCTGGCCAGGGAGTTCCTTGAGAGATTTTCCAGGAAGAACGGCAAGGACATAAAGGATTTTTCGCAGGAGGCTTACAGAGCCCTTCTGGATCACAACTGGCCGGGAAATATCCGCGAGCTTGAGAACGCCGTTGAAAGGGCCGTCGTGGTCGCCAAAGGAAATATAATAAAGGAAGAGGACCTTCCCGCCAGGGTCCGCGCCCGCTCTTCAGGGCCCTCATCCCAGGCGGTATTCTCGCTCGACGAGAACGAAAAAGCCCTCATACAAAAAGCGCTCGCCCAGCACAAGGACAACATCTCAAAAGCCGCTAAAGAGCTCGGCATATCCCGCTCCACGCTCTACAGCAAACTCCGCAAATTCAATTTGTAATGGGGACGGTTCCCTTCCTTCTAAAACCTAACGCTGTATAGACTTACAAAGTATGGCGGTACAGTTTTTTAACTTTCTTTTACTATAAAAACTGTCATCGCATGAGTTGTAAGCCAATATATGATAAAGGCTTGGAAGGAGGGGAACCGTCCCCATTGTACTGAAATCGGACAGGTGGTGTCGGATTTTGGACACTTCTAGCTGAATATATTAAGCAAAGCCAGCCTGCCAAATAAATATTTTAATCAGTAACAGTATACACAGTAAGCACTTGAGTATATACCTACTTTATCATTACATAGCTGGCACGCTTCTTGCATCTTTATATAGGTGAAAGCAAGGAGGTGCGAGATGAAGATTATAACGTCAATAATAATACTGGGGATGATGATAAAGGGATTTATATCGATGCCGGCCGCCACGCTGCCGACCTATCCGGTCCACGGTACGGAGAAGATAGAAGAGTGGCGCGAAGAGAAGGCCCCCGCCGAGCTGAGATACATGTCCGAGAAGATGTACTACCTGAAGACAGGGAAGATCATAAGGAATGAAGAGAACAAGAGACACCAGGAGAATTTCTGGGGGCGGGGCATACCCGCGCAAACGAGGTTTCCCTCCCACCTAGCCATGTGGGAAGAAACCAGGCGCCAGCCGATAACAAGGAGGTTATAAGATGAAAAGCAGAGCCATTATCATAGAAAGAGACGCCGGTTACGCCAGGGAGCTTAAGGGTATCCTCAGGGAAGAGGGGTTCGCCCCTGAAATACTCTTTTCAGCCACGGGTATGGACATACTTCTTCTTATACGGGAATACAACGTCATATTCCTGGATATAGATATCTGGAAAAAGACGGCCTTTTTTCTTACAAGGGCCATGAAGGATATCTCCGGGAGCACGAGGCTGATACTCACAAGCAGGGAAAAGGACAACAACAGCGTTTTAAAGGACGCCATGCTGCACGGCGTGTACGGGTGCGTGTTCAAGCCTTTTATCCGGGGCGAGGTGGACGGGGTGCTGGAAGGCGTAAGGCCGCCGAACGGCGAAAAATTGCGGATCTTCACCCACTTCCTTATCAGCGTCTTTACGGCTTTAGCTCTGGTAATAATGCCGGCGGCGGCTGTTTCCGCCCAGACGCTAAGGGGCGTGCCGGATTCGGTCAGGACGCCGCAGGAGCTGTCGGAATGGTTCGGCCGCGAGTTCACGTACAGGTTCGAGCTCGGGGACCAGTGGCAGGGGCCCCAGGAGACAGTCGACTCCAAGGAAGGCGACTGCGAGGATTTCGCGTTTCTGGTATCAGCGATGCTCGGGGACTGGGGTATAGCCAACGATGTCATCATAATCGAGTTCAGGGGCCTCAGCATCAAGCACGCGATATGCGCGTGGAAAGAAGAAAACGGCACGTACAGCTTCATCTCCAACAAAAAGCTTTACCGCTCCGGCCGCCGGTCCCTGAAAGAGGCGGTTGCGCGGTATTATCCGGACATGGAAAGGATCTACAAGGCCGATTTATGTTGATAGGTGTGTATCTATCTGACATAATAACTACATATGGAAGACAAAGCCAAGATGTCCGGCGAAATGCGCCAGTTCCACGGCCTCTCTCCCCAGGCGAGATTGACCGTCCACATGCTGCGGCTGCCCATGCTGGAACTCAGGGAATTCCTGGAACAGGAGACGTGGGAGAACCCTCTCCTGGAGGACGAAAGGACCGAGGAGTATGACGAGACGGCCGGCGGCGTTGAGGCGCTTGAAGGCGCGGAAAGGGATTACCCGTCCCTGCGGCACTCGGGCAGCTACCGCGGGCTGGACGAGGATAAAAAAAGATATATTGAGAGCCTTATCACGAAAGAGGAGACGCTTGAGGACCACCTTCTATGGCAGCTGGGAGTTTTTCTCGAAGGCGAAGAATACAGGGTGGGCGAATATATAATAGAAAGCCTTGATGACGACGGGTATCTGAGGGGCGGGCTGGAAGAAGTGTCCGCCAAATTCGGCATAGCGCGCCCCAGAGCGGAAGAGATACTGGCGCTTATCCGGTCGTTCGATCCTCCCGGGGTCGCCTCCAGGGACCTTAAGGAATGCCTTCTGGCGCAGCTTGCGGCCGGGGGCAAAGAAGACACGCCGGCGTACAGTATAGTTGAAGCATGCATGGCGGAGCTGGAAAAAAAGGAATATAAAAAGATCTCCAAAAAGCTGAAGCTCTCTTCCGAAGAGACGGAGAAAGCCCTTAAACAGGTAGAGGCGCTTGAGCCTAAACCGGGCAGGGCATACACGACGGAGAGGACGGTCAGGGTGAACCCGGATATCGTCGTGCGCGAAGAAGCCGGCGCTTTCGCCGTGGAACTGAACAACGCTTATCTTCCGTCGCTCAGGATGAGCGGGAAGTACCTGAAGATGATGCGGGATAAAAATACCGACGCCGCCACGAAAGGTTACCTGAAAAAGAAAAAAGAAAGGGCCGATTGGGTCATTAAAGCCATTCTCCAGAGGCAGGAAACCATAAAGCGCGTGGCGGAATTCGTAGTGGACTATCAAAAGGAATTCATGGACGACCCCGCCCGCGGCATAAAACCGCTCAGGCTTGCCGACGCGGCCTCGAAACTCTCCATCAGCGAGTCGACGGTGAGCCGTGTCGTGGCCCACAAGTTCATCCAGACGCCGTACGGCACGTTCCCTCTAAAGCGGTTTTTTTCAACGGAGCTGCGCGCGGAGGGGGAGGAGTCGGTATCGGCGGATACCGTAAAGGAAAAGATACGCCGCGCGGTCAGGGGCGAGGATAAAAGAAAGCCGCTCAGCGACCGGAAGATCACGGACCTCCTGAAAAAAGAAGGTATCACGGTCTCAAGGCGCGTCGTCGCTAAATACCGCGAGGCGATGAGGATCCTCCCGGCGCGGATGAGGAAAAAGTAGTTATAGATTCCCGCTTTCGCGGGAATGACAGCTTTGGTCGCGGGAATACAAAATCATTAGGCATGCCCGCGGATTCTTTTCAAACCACGCCTCTTAGTGTATAATCTAAAAAGATGGATAGCCGTGACCTTAAAAAAGATCTCAACCTGCTTCATATTTTCTGCATAGCCACGGGCGCGATGATAAGCTCCGGGCTTTTTGTGCTTCCCGGCCTGGCGCACGCCCAGGCGGGACCGGCGTCCGTCATATCTTATTCTCTGGCCGGCCTGCTGGCGATAATGGGAATGCTCAGCCAGGCGGAACTCGTTTCGGCCATGCCCAAGGCCGGAGGCACCTATTTTTACGTTACCCGCAGTATGGGCCCGGCGCTCGGGACCATAGACGGCCTTCTCACCTGGATGTCCATATCGCTTAAAAGCTCTTTCGCTCTTGTGGGTATGGCCGCCTTCACTAATCTGGTGATCGGGCTGGATCCCCGCATGATCGCGCTCTTTTTCTGCCTGTTTTTCATTTTTATTAACCTTATAGGGATAAGGGAGGCCGGATGGTTACAGGTGGGCATAGTCCTGGTGCTTTTGGCCATTCTCTTCCTATATATAGGTAAAGGATTGCCCGCGGTCAGGGTGGAGAATTTCCGGCCGTTCGCCCCCCACGGGTTCGACGCTGTGTTCTTTACGGCAGGATTCATTTTTATCTCTTACGGGGGCCTTTTAAAGGTGGCCAGCGTCGCCGAGGAGGTCAAGGACGCCGCCAGGACCGTGCCGCTGGGGATGATACTTTCGCTCGTTACGGTTATAATCCTTTATACTCTGGTGGTCTTTGTGACCTCGGGCGTACTGCCTAACCAGGCCCTGAATAATTCTCTTACCCCGATTACCGACGGCGCGAAAGCTTTCATGGGGGATTGGGGGGGCATAGCGCTCGCGCTGGCCGCCATTCTCGCGTTCATCTCCACGGCCAACGCCGGTATAATGGCCGCCTCAAGATATCCGCTGGCTCTCAGCCGCGACAGGCTTATACCGCCCGTCTTCGGGCACATCAATAAAAGGTTCAAGACGCCGGGCACCGCGATACTGGGGACCGGAATATTCATGGTAGCGGCGATATTTTTGGACCTGAAGATCCTGGTGGAAGTCGCTTCAACGGTCCTTATCATGACGTTCATCTTCTCATGCCTCTGCGTGATAATAATGAGGGAAAGCGGTGTGCAGAACTACCAGCCGAGGTTCCGCGCCCCCTTTTACCCCTGGATACAGCTTGTGGGAATATTCGGCTGCTGGCTGTTAGCCGTAAGCATGGGCAAGGAGGCGCTGATCCTCGGGTCGTTGCTTTTCGCCAGCGGCCTCGCGGTATTCTGGTTCTACGGGCGCGTGACGGCGAAAAGGGATTTCGCGCTCCTGCACCTTATCGAGAGAGTAGCCGCGCGGGAGTTCGTGGATGTCACGCTGGAATCGGAGCTCAAGGACATACTGCTCGAGAGGGATGATATAACCAAGGACAGGTTCGACGATATAGTGGAAGAGAGCATAGTGCTTGATATAGAAAATGCCATGACAGTCGGGGACTTTTTCAGGCTGGCCTCGGAAAAACTGGCCCCGAGGACGGGGCAGGATACCGAGGCCCTGCTTAAGCTTCTGCTTAAGAGGGAAGAGGAGAGCAGCACAGTGCTCTCCCCGGGCCTGGCCATCCCGCACGTGATAATAGAAGGAGAGAGGAAGTTCGTGATGCTGATGGCCCGCTGCAAAGAAGGCATCATATTTCCCGGTAAGGCCAGGAAGATCAATACCGTTTTCGTTATAGCGGGCACGAGGGACGAGCGCAATTTCCACCTTAAGGCTCTTTCCGCGATAGCCCAGATCGTGCAGACCCCCCGTTTTGAGGAAAGGTGGATGAACGCCCGCGGCGAGCAGGCCCTCCGCGATATCGTCCTCCTCGGCAAGCGCAAACGCCACTAACACCCTACACTCAATACCCAATACCCGATATTCCGGACCAGATACTAGCAACTAGATACCCAGAGCAAGCCCACTTACCCTTATTTTCCCCTTGACATTCTCCCCCAAACATATTATATTTGTGAAATTCAGAACGAAGTTTGTGAATGCTTTCACAAACCATCCAGCGTTCAATGAAGAGCAATGAACGGCAAAAAAATACCCGAAGGCACCATATCGCGCCTTTTCATATATCTCAGGGAAGTCGCGGAGCTGTCGCGTCTCGGCATAAGGACGGTCTCCTCGGCCGAACTGGGCGAGAGGGCTAACCTCAGCGACGCGCAGGTCAGGAAGGACCTGGGTTATTTCGGGCAGTTCGGCGTAAGCGGATCGGGTTACGATACGGCCGAACTGAAAAAAGCGCTGGAAAAGATCCTTGGAAAAGACCGGACCTGGAACGTAGCGGTCATCGGGGCGGGGCAGCTGGGCTCGGCGCTTATATCCTACACGGGGTTCAGGGACCACGGCCTGGAAGTCGTGGCGGTCTTCGATACCGACCCCAGGAAGATAGGCAAGAACCTGGGAGGTATAATAGTCCAGCCGCTGGGCGACCTGGCGGACGCCGCTGAAAGCCAGAGGATAGCGATAGGCATAATAGCCGTCCCCGCCGGGAGCGCGCAGGAAGTGGCCGGGAAGATGGTCGATGCCGGAATAGGATGCATACTTAACTTCGCGCCCGTGGGCCTGAACGTTCCGGACAAGGTAAAGGTCAGGAACGTTGACCTTTCGCACGAGCTCGAGACGCTGTCGTACTTCCTGGTGGACCCGGGCAATAAATAGAAAAATGGCTGAGAAAAAATACCTTACACGCGAGAATTTTTACGCTTTTCTGGATATACTCAAGAAAAGCCACCGCGTATTCCTGCCCGTTAAAAAGGGCGAGCAGCGCTTCTGGAAGGAATACGACAAGCCCTCGGAGGATATCGTCATAGGCGAGGTCCGCGCCTTCGAGCCGCTGAAGTCCTTCTTCACCCTGGCCAGGGAGATCGTGGCAGAAGGCTTCAGCCCGGACGTCCCCCACGGGGGAGACAAACCTTTCGCTTTGGTGGGGGTCAAGGCCTGCGACATGAAGGGGATGAAGGTCCAGGACCATGTATTCCTCGACCATGATTACACTGATATCTTCTACAAGAAGATGAGGGACGATAACCTCATCATAACATCCGACTGCACCCGCGCCATCGATACGTGTTTCTGCCTGGCAATGGGGGTCAAGCCCTATTCAGAGGAAGGTTTTGATATAAATATTTCCGAAGAGGATAACGGCTTTCTTGTCGAGGTGGGGTCAGAAAAGGGCAGGAAGGCCGTCGAAAAGTCTTCTTATCTTTTCCAGCCGGCCGACGATACCTTTGTCGCGAGGAGGGACAGGATAAGGGCCGGGGTGGAGCAGGAAGTCCGGGAGAACGTCGAAAGGAACAGCGTACCGGAAGAAAAGGACCTCCAGGGGATGATCGAGAAGAACTTCGACTCGGAGATATGGGAGGACGAGGCCAAGACATGCGTCGAGTGCGGCGCCTGCACGATCATCTGCCCGACCTGCCACTGTTTTCTGCTTTACGACCAGAAGGACGGCGAAAAGATGGCCCGGCTGCGCATATGGGATTCGTGCATGATAAAGGACTACGCGCACGTGGCCGGAGGGGGCAACGCGCGGCCGTGGCTGTGGGAGCGCCTAAGGAACCGTTTTGAGAAGAAATTCGACTTTTTCCCGAAAGTGGCCGATATCTACGCCTGCACCGGCTGCGGAAGATGCGTTTCGGGATGCCCCGCCAAGATAGATATACGGAAGGTCCTCAGGAGGCTGGTGGACGATGCGTCATAAAGAAAAGAACATATACAGGCCCATAGAGGCCGAGGTGCTTGATGTCGTGACGGAAAGCCCGACCATCAAGACGTTCAAGCTCAGGCCCAGGGAGGAGCTGACCTTCAGGACCGGCCAGTTCATGGAGATGACCGTCCCCGGGGTCGGTGAGGCGCCTTTTACGCCTTCGTCAAAGCCGTCCGTAAAGGATACCATCGAGATGACCATAATGGAGGTGGGCAAGGTAACTAAAGAGATACACAGGCTGCAAAAAGGCGACACCGTCGGCCTTAGAGGCCCCTACGGCGCGGGTTACCCGCTGGACGATTTCGCCGGCAAAGAGGTGCTGGTCTTCGGCGGCGGCGTGGGCCTTGCCCCCTTGAGGAGCCTGATGTACGCGCTTTTCGACAGGGTCAGTGATTTCAAGAAGCTTTTTTTCAGGTACGGGGCCAAGACGCCCGGGGATATTATATATAAGGAAGAGATAAAGACCTGGGAAAAGATGAAGGAAGTCGATTACAGGATAACCGTGGATAACGGCGACGATAAATGGAAAGGGCACGTGGGGCTTGTAACGACCATACTCGACGACATGAAGCTCGATCTTGACACGGCCATAGCCGCCGTCTGCGGGCCTCCTATAATGATGAAGTTCGGCACTTTCAAACTGCTCGAACTCGGCTTTAAAGAAGAGAACATACACCTTTCGATGGAGAAGAACATGTCCTGCGGCCTGGGCAAATGCGGGCACTGCAGGATAGGGCCTTATTACGCGTGCAAGGACGGCCCGGTCTTCACTTACGACAGGATAAAGGACCTGCACGGCATCTGGGACTAAAAATGGGAACAAGCGCGGAACAGATACACCAGAGCACGCTTAACACCAGCCCGAAAAAGGGCGCCGACAAGAGGCTTTACATCGACCTCGACGTCTGCGCCGCGGGAGAGTGCGAGAAGTGCGAGATAAAGTGCAGCTATCTCTACCACAGGCAGACCGTGAACAACGGCATAATGTCGGTGGTGGAGCTGGCCACCTACGCGCTGGTATGCCGCAGGTGCGAGGAGCCGCACTGCGTCAACTCGTGCCCCGTTGAGGCGCTCGAGCAGAACAAGGAAAAAGATAACCTGCTCATACGCCACAATATGAGGTGCATAAGCTGCAAGTCCTGCTCGCACGCCTGCCCGTACGGCACCATCTATCCGGAGACGGTCCCGTACCTGGCGCATAACTGCGATTTCTGCCTGGACAGGCGCGAGGAGAGGGGCGAGCCGCTTTGCGTGAAGACCTGCCCGTACGGGGCGCTTAAGCTGGTAAGCGGCGATGTCGAGCTTGACGAGAACACTTTTCTTGTGGGGGACAATATGATAGTTCATTCAACCCACTGGGACAGGGAGAAGGCGTGATATATTTCGCTCAATTGATAATATTCGGGTTTCTGCTTACGGCCGTGATAGGCCTTACCGCCTGCTGGATAGACCGCAAGGTCACAGCGCGCGTCCAGTACCGCGTGGGGCCGCCGCCGCTGCAGCCGTTCATAGATATCATCAAGCTTCTCGGCAAGGAAACTCTGGTGCCGGCCGGGGCCGCGAAGACGACATTTCTTACGGCGCCCGTTCTCGGCTTCGCCAGCGTTGTGCTTGTCTCCACCCTTCTGTGGGTCAATGATATAAACCTGTCGGCGGGGTTCATGGGAGACCTGATCGTGGCGGTATACCTCCTGACCATACCGTCGATCAGCATCATAATAGGCGGTTTCGCCTCGGCTAACCCGCTGGCGAGCATAGGCGCCTCGCGCGAGATGAAGCTGATACTGGCTTATGAGCTGCCTTTCGTGCTGGCAGTGGCCGTTCCTATAATCAAGTCGGGGTATTCCCTGAGCCTCGGGGACATACTCGCCGCCCAGGCCCGGGACGGAGTGGTGGCCGGTAGCCTTTCGGGTTTCCTGGCGCTTGTAGTGGCGCTGATGGTCGTCCAGGCCAAGCTGGCTCTTGTGCCTTTCGACGTGCCGGAGGCCGAGACCGAGCTGGCCGGGGGGGTGCTGATAGAATATTCAGGCACGCCGCTGGCCGTTTACCGGCTGATGAAGAACATGCTTTTCTGCACGCTGCCGCTTTTTATCATGATGCTTTTCATGGGCGGGCTGAGGCTGGACGGATTGCATATTGTTTACGGCGCGCTGAAATACGTCGGGATAGTCGCGCTTATCACGGTCATAAGAAATACCAACCCGCGCCTGAGGATAGACCAGGCGGTAAGGTTCTTCTGGGGGCCGATGACGGGTATAGCCGTTATAGCGGTCCTGTTGGCCCTTATGGGCAGGTAAGAGGAAATATGAGCTTTAAACTTAAAGCGTTATTGAAGTCGCCGTGGGTGTTCCACCTTTCCACGGGCAGCTGCAACAACTGCGATATCGAGGTCCTGGACTGCCTAACGCCCAGGTTCGATATCGAGCGATTCGGAATGCTGCTGGCGCCGAGCATCAAGCACGCGGACGTCCTGCTTGTCACGGGTTCCTGCAACAGGAAATCCGTAAAGAGGCTCAAGAGGCTCTACGAACAGGCGCCTAAGCCGTGCCTGGTGGTCGCGATAGGGGAGTGCTCTCTCTCCCGCGGCATGTTCATACACAGCTACAACTGCCCGGTGCCGCTGGACAAGATAATACCGGTGGACGTTTACATACCGGGCTGCCCTCCGAAGCCGGAGGCGATAATAGCGGGTGTGGTGAAGCTGATCGAAAAGGTCCGGGGAAAGACCAAGAAGGCAAAATGACGAGGGAAGAAGTACTTAACGAGATAAAAGAGCGGTTCAGCGGGGATATACTCGACGTTTTCGACAAGTCGCCGAATCGCGTCTATATAGAGATCAAGCCGGAGTCGCTGGTCCCGGTGGCTGTGCACGTTTTCAGGCGGATGAAGGCCCGGTTCAACATAGCCACCGGGACTGACGTGAGGCATGGCATAGAGATCCTTTACCATTTCACGTTCGAGGATATAAATCTTATGGTCTCGTTCAGGGTGACGCTTCCAAAGGAGAAGCTGGAGATAGATTCCCTGGCGCCGCACTTCAAGGCGGCCAACTGGATAGAGAGGGAGATAAACGAGATGCTGGGCATCACTTTCAAGGGGCACCCGGACATGAGGAGGCTGCTTCTGCCGGAAGACTGGCCGGAGGGCGTTTATCCCTTGAGGTGCGATTACGAGGAATGGGACAAGAAGGCGATAAGGGACAGGGGATTGTGAGTTGAAGGCGAATTTAGTGTAGGGTATAGAGTATCGAGTATTGGGTGTCGAGTCCAGAAGAACACGATACCCGATACTCTGAACTCAATACGATGTTCGCGAGCGACCAAAGGAAACAATGGCGAAGACGATAGTGCCGATAGGACCGTACCACCCGCTGCAGGAAGAGCCTGAGTTTTTCACGCTCACCGTGGAGGGCGAGAAGATAGTCGATATAGACGTGGCGGTCGGATACAACCACAGGGGCATAGAGAAGCTCTCCGAGATGAAGAGCTTCGACCAGTCCACGTTCGTCATCGAGAGGATATGCGGCATCTGCTCGACCAGCCATCCCTTCGCTTACACCAGGGCGGTCGAGGACGTTATCCCCATGGAAGTCCCCGAAAGGGCCAAGTACATAAGGACCGTGATAGCCGAGGGGGAAAGGATCCACTCGCACCTTTTGTGGCTGGGGCTCGCCGGCCATTTTCTGGGTTACAACACGGTGTACATGTGGGCCTGGAAGCTCAGGGAAGAGATACTGGACGTGATGGAGATCCTTTCCGGCAACAGGAACAATTACGCCATGTTCAAGCCCGGCGGGGTCAGAAGGGATTTCAAGGAAGAGGATATCCAGGCCTCGATAAAGAAGATAGATTCTATCGTCCCCACACTTGAGATGCTGCTTAAAGCCGTGACGGACGATCCCGTGCTGCACGCGAGGACCAAGGGCGTGGGCGTCCTCACCAAGGAAGAAGCGATAGATTATTCGGCGCTCGGGCCGACCTCCCGCGCCTCCGGCGTGGCAAGGGACGTAAGGAAGGATTCGCCTTACGGGGCCTACGACCGTCTGGACTGGGACATGATCGTCACGCATAACGGCGACGTGTTCGACAAGGTGGTGGTGAGGATACTGGAGATGTTCGAGTCGCACAAGATAATGAAATACTGCCTCCAGAACCTTCCCGCCGGCGAGATAGACGCGGACATAAAAAGCATACCCCCGGGAGAGGGGATAGGGCACATAGAGGCGCCGAGGGGGGAGACCTTTCATTATGTGAGGAGCGACGGGACCAACAGCCCGGCGCGCCACAAGGTAAGGGCCCCAACCTTTATGAACCTGCCGACATACAAGTCGACGGTCGTGGGGGAGACGATATCCGACGCCACTATAATCCTGGCGGCGATAGACCCGTGCTATTGCTGCACGGAGAGGATGGCCGTGCGCGACGCGGGCGGCAGTAAGCTTTACAACGGCGAGGACCTTATAAGGCTCTCGCGCGAGAAGACCGAAAAGATGAGGAAGAGCGCTTGATGGAAATTAGCGGGCTTTTCAGGACAGACTACATTTCGCTTTTCGTGGGCGGATCCGTCTGCTTTTTTTCCCTGCTGGCGGTAATATATTCCGTCGGCTTCATGAGGGGGAGGAAGGGTCTCTTCAGGTATTATCTCTATCTTCTGCTCACGGCCGTAGTGTCACTGGGCGCGGTGTTCGCCAACAACCTGTTGCTTTTTATAGTGCTGTGGGGTTTTCTCGGCCTTCTTCTTTACCTTTTGATCGAGTTCGGCGAAAAGCCGCACAAGTCGGCTACCGCGAAAAAGACCTTCATAATAATAGGCGGGACCGACGCCGTCATGCTGCTGGGCTTAGGTATAATATGGAAGTTCGCCGGTACGCTGGATATGGACAACCTGTCCATTCCCCTCACCGGCGCGGCGGCGGTCGCGGCCTACCTTTGCCTGGCTTCCGGGGCGTTCGCCAAGGCCGGATGCATGCCTTTCCACACCTGGGTGCCGGACACGGCCGAGGACGCGCCCACGTCCGTTACGGCTTTCCTGCCGGCGTCGCTGGATAAGCTCCTGGGGATATATTTCTTTATCAGGCTTACGATCGACATCTTCAGGATGAACGCGGCAATGAACATATTCCTCATGGCGCTGGGAAGCTTCACCATACTGGCGGCCGTCATGATGGCGCTCGTGCAGCATGACCTCAAGAGGCTCCTGGGATACCACGCGGTGAGCCAGGTGGGTTACATGGTGCTGGGCATAGGGACCGGCAACCCGATAGGGATAGCCGGAGGGCTTTTCCACATGCTCAACAACGCCATATACAAATCATGCCTTTTCTTCTCAGGCGGCGCTGTGGAGAAGAGGACGGGGACCACCGACCTGGAAAAGCTCGGCGGTTTCGCGCGCCTTATGCCCGTTACTTTCGCCACTTTCCTCATCGCGTCCCTTTCCATATCCGGCGTTCCGCCTTTCAACGGCTTCGCCTCCAAATGGATGATATACCAGGGGATAATCGATTCCGCCGCGGTGAACAGTTATCTCTGGATAGTATGGCTTGTGGCGGCCATGTTCGGCAGCGCCCTCACGCTTGCAAGTTTTATGAAGCTGGTGCACGCGGTGTTCCTGGGCCAGCCTTCCAGGGAAGTGCGCCTCGGAGGGTTCCAGAAAAAAGAGACGGGCCCTTCGATGTGGATACCCACGGTGACTTTGGCCGCGCTCTGCGTCCTGTTCGGCGTATTCGCCTGGCGCCTGCCGCTTGATCTATTGATATTCCCGAGCCTCGGGGGCTCTTTCGGCTTCACCGGCATATGGGACCCGTCCCTGGCGACGGCCCTCATCATCGCCGGCCTGGTCATAGGCCTTATCATATATTATCTCGGCAGGGGAGTGAAGACAAGGTCCACCGCGCCTTTCGTGGGCGGCGAGACGTATGAGGATATCCCGGAGATGCGCGTCTCGGGCACGGAGTTTTACGCCACCATAAAGGAGATGGGCCTTTTAAAAACCGTTTACAAAATGGCCGAAAAGAAGTATTTTGATATTTATGAGGTCGGCGTTAAGATAACATTCGGCTTCAACGCCGTTCTCAGGTACCTTCATAACGGGGTGCTGTTGACGTACCTGGCGTGGTGCATGCTGGGAATGATAGTGCTGTTCTTCGTTCTGTTTAAAAAGCCATGGTAGAACTTTACGTACTGCTTGTTTTTATGATCGTCGGGGCGGTCGTCGCCATAGAGGTGGAGGACCTTCTCTCGTCCGTGATAGCCGTCGGAGCCGTCGGGCTGGGGCTGTCTATAACGTTCCTTACCCTGAAGGCGCCGGACGTGGCCATAACGCAGCTTGTCGTGGAGATCCTGATACTGATCATACTCATACAGGCCACGCTCAAGCGCGATCTGCCTTTCTCTACCTCGGGCAGGTGGTACCTGAACACCATAATAGCGGTGGTCTTTATTTTCACTTTTCTCGGGATAGCGGCTTATTGTTTCAGGGACCTTCCGGAATTCGGGTATCCCATGCTGAGGGTAGGGAGGGAATACCTCAAGGAAGGGCTCGAGAGGTCGGGAGCGGTGAACCTGGTGGCTTCGGTCATACTTGACTACAGGGCTTTCGACACGCTGGGTGAGGCCACGATACTTTTCACGGCGGTCATCGGTGTGCTGACCGTCGTACGCCGGATAGGAAGGAAAAAGGTCGACGAAGAGGTAGAAGAGGATTAGATGAGCAGGGAACACGAACAGGGCATGTCGATAATAGTTAAGACGATAACCCGCCTTACGGTCGGGCTTATCCTGCTTTACGGGATATACATCGTCTCGCACGGCCACCTTACGCCCGGCGGCGGTTTCGCCGGCGGCGTTATAATCGCCCTGTCGTTCGTGCACCTCATGCTCGCTTACGGCAAGGACATAGCGCTTCATAAGATGCCCCGCGCCGCTTCCGCTTTTTTCGAGGGGACGGGCGCGCTGATGTTCCTTGCCATAGCGCTTTTGGGTTTCACGGGGGGATATTTTTTCCTGAACTTCCTCCCGAAGGGCGAACCGTTCAGGCTCTTCAGCGCGGGCATAATACCGCTCTGTAACATAGCCATAAGCCTTAAGGTCGGGGCGGGGCTGTTCGCGATATTCGTGGCTTTGACGCTCTTAAAAGTCGTATCGGAGAAGAAAAAATGACACCGTATCTGCTTTGCCTTACGCTTTTCGCTATCGGTCTTTACTGCGTCCTCAGAAAACGCAACCTGATAAAGATGATAGTGGGGATAATAATCGCCGAGTACGCCGTTAACCTTTTCTTCATAATGGTGGCTTACAGGGTGCAGGGGCGTTCCCCGATATATTCGCCCGAGGCGCGGATAACCAACATGGTGGACGCTCTGCCGCAGGCTCTTGTCCTGACCTCGATAGTCATCGGGCTGGCGACCACGGCGCTGCTGGCGGCTATAGCCATGAGGATCTATGAGAAATACAAGACCTTCGACATAACGAAGATCCGGGAGCTGAGAGGATAATGGAAGTAGTCAATATTATACCTTTGTTCGTAGTTTTACCGCTCGCGGGGGCCTTTCTTATAACCCTTGCGGGAAAGTACCTTAAGCGGGCGCCGGACATCCTGACGAACCTGACCACGTTCGCGCTACTGGCGGCCTCGATCTTTTCGGTCAGGATCGCGTGGCAGCACGGCGTCCTGGTATACAACGTCGGCGCGTGGCAGATACCTTACGGCATAGCGATGGTCCTTGATGGGCTTTCCTCTTTCATGCTCGTCACGGTCAACCTCGTGGCGTTCTGCATTTCGGTCTTCTCCATAGATTACATGAAAAAGTTCACCTCGAAATGGAAGTTCGGGAGCCTTTTCCTGCTTATGCTCGCGGGTATGAACGGTGTGATAATAACGGGCGACCTTTTCAACCTTTTCGTCTTTCTTGAGATCGCGTCGGTGGCGAGTTACGCTCTTGTGGCCTTCGGCACCGAGAAAGAAGAGCTTGAAGCGGCCTTCAAATACGCCGTGATGAGCACAGTGGGGTCTTTGTTCATACTGATGGGCATAGTGTTCCTGTACAGCTATACCTCCACGCTTAACATGGCCGACATGGCCTCTGTCCTTATACAGAAGGGCGGGGGGAACATAACTCTGCTGGTGAGCGTGCTGTTCATCATGGGCTTCGGCCTGAAAGCGGCGCTCGTGCCGTTCCACGCGTGGCTTCCGGACGCGCACCCTTCGGCGCCTGCCCCGATATCGGCGATGCTTTCCGGTGTGCTCATCAAGTCTCTGGGCGTTTACGCGATATGCAGGATATTTTTCAACGTGATCGGGGTAACGCCGGAGACGTTATCGATACTCATGTTCCTCGGGGCGCTCTCGATGGTCATCGGGGTTTACCTGGCTATAGGGCAGTGGGACTTCAAGAGGCTCCTGGCCTACCACTCCATAAGCCAGATAGGTTACGTTTTCCTGGGCATAGGGCTGGGGACGCCGCTGGGAATATTCGCCGGGCTTTTCCATCTTTTCAACCACTCGGTATTTAAATCGCTTCTCTTCCTGGATTCCGGGGCCGTGGAATATTCCACGGGCACCAGGCAGCTGAAGGAGATGGGCGGGCTTTCCTCGAGGATGCCGGTGACCGGCGCGACGAGCCTTGTGGCTTCGATGTCAATAGCCGGGGTGCCGCCTTTCAACGGGTTCTGGAGCAAGCTGCTTATTATCGTGGCATGCGTGCAGGCCGGCAGGTACGGTTACGCCTTCTGGGCGGTGCTTGCCAGCGTGATGACGCTCGCTTCTTTCACGAAGGTCCTGAAGTACGCTTTTTACGACAGGCTGAAAGAGGCGATGAGCCAGGTGAAGGAGGTCCCGGTTTTCATGAAGCTTTCGATGTCGGCGCTGGCGGTGGTCTGCGTCCTGGCGGGCCTGCTTCTTATCGGGGGATGGAACGACGCGTTGCTTGATCGGGCGAGGGACGTCCTCCTGGAAGGGACGAAGTACGCGGTGATAGTTTTCAAGGGGATCGATCTGGGGTAAGTATATGACTAAGAGCAGAATAGTGATGTTCATAATGGCGTATCTGGCGTGGTGCCTTTTGAACTGGCGCCCCGACTGGCAGCATCTTGCCGTGGGCGTTTTCGTTGCCGCGCTGGTCGCGTTCATGGTAGGCGATCTTTTTGTCACGACGCCGCACACGCTGAGCCACCCGCACAGGTACTGGTATTTCTTCGTCGTCTATCTTCCTGTGTTCCTTTGGGAGTGCCTGAAGGCGAACATAGACGTCGCTTACCGCGTGCTGCACCCGGGCCTGCCGATAAACCCTGGCATCGTGAAGGTCAAAACAAAACTGCGGTCAGACGCGGCCCTCACTTTCCTGGCCAATTCGATAACGCTTACACCCGGGACGATGAGCGTGGACATAGACCAGGATAACGGGATACTTTACATACACTGGATAACCGTAAGAGACACCGATATACAGGCCGCGTCCGAGAGGATAGTCGGCAGGTTCGAGCCGATGCTGGCTAAGATATTTGAATAATTCCAAGTGTCATTCCCGCCTCCGCCTGCGCGGGTGCGGGGATCTAAAAAGAGAAATATAATGAACAGAATAATAAGATGGATACTGGGCGCCGTTCTCCTGGGAGGGATAATAGGCATGATATTGTGGAGGCCTTTCCCCTTCCTGTTCTACATGGAACTGCCGCACCTGGCCTTTTTCGCGCGGGCGCTGTACATCCTTGTTTTGTGCTGCCTTCTGTGCCTTTTCCGGGTATGGAAGGGCCCGACCGGGGCCGACAGGATAGTCGCCATCGATATACTCGGCATAATGATAGTCGGGCTCTGCGCCGTCCTGACCATATCCACCAACAGGTCATGGTACATAGACATCGGCATAGCCTGGGCGCTCCAGAGCTTTATAAGCACGCTGGCGCTTTCCAAGTTCTGCGAGGGGAGGGGCTTTGATGAGTGATATCATAGGCATCGTATTCGTGGCCGTGGGGCTGGCTTTCGATTTTTTCGGGTGCCTGGGGCTTGTGAGACTGCCCGACGTTTATAACAGGCTGCAGGCGGCCACCAAGAGCGTTACGCTCGGCACGTGCAGCATACTTTTCGGGACGTTCCTGGTCGTGGGGGTTTCCGCCGCCGGGTTCAAGGCTCTTCTCTGTATAGTCTTTATACTTCTTACCTCGCCCGTGGCCGCTCACGCCGTGGCGCGCGGCGCTCACAGGGCCGGTGTGAGGCTCTGGGATAAAAGCGTGGTGGATATGTATAGAGAGGATAAAGAGGGGGAGATCTAGATGGGGGGCGACAGGGGTATTGAGTATCGAGTATTGAGTATCGGGTGGATGCCATGAGAATACCTAAACCGAAGATCAGGGAGATCGTTGAGGCGATAAAGGCGCTTATAAGGGGGCCGTATACCTCCAAGTTCCCGAAAGAGATGCCTGATGTCCACCCGAACTTCCGGGGACAGCCGAAATATGACGAGGATAAATGCGTCGGCTGCACGGCTTGCGTCCAGGTCTGCCCCGTGCAGGCGCTGGAATTCGTGGATGACCCTGACCCGGCGAACCCAGTAAGAAAGCTTATCCACCATACCGATACGTGCATTTTCTGCGGCCAGTGCGAGGCCGCCTGCATAGCCGACCACGAGGGCATAAAACTCTCCAATGACTGGGAGCTTTCCTTTTTCGAGAGGGACCAGGCCAGTGAGACCATAGAAAAAGAGCTGCAGCTCTGCGAGGTCTGCGGCGACCCGATCGCCTGCAAGGACCATTTGAACTGGATAGCCGAGAAGATCGGGGAGCTCGCGTATTCCAATCCCACCTTATACCTTTCGCGCCTCAGGAGCCTCGGCATTGTGGACGACAATATAATTTCCGCGATGAGGGACTTCGGCAGGTCGGACAGGGTCAAGATAGTCTGCGCGCGCTGCAGGAGAGAGACCACCCTGACCACCAGGGACGTCAAACCCGGGAAAAAGTAAAGGCCCCCTTGATCCCCCTTTCAGCCATGAAGAACAATACAAATGATATACGTGATCTTTTCTCGGGTCTTTTCGGGAGCAGGACCGTCATCCTCGGGGTCGGGAACCCCCTGCGGGGCGACGACGGCTTCGGACCAGCGTTCATAGCTGAGCTGAACGGCATACCGGGCGTTCTATGCCTGGACGCCGGGAGCGCGCCCGAGAACTATCTCGGGAAGATAATAAAAGAAGACCCGGACAATGTTCTTATTGTTGACGCCGCGCATCTGGAAAAGTCCCCGGGCGAATATGATATCCTCCGGAAAGATGAGATCATAAGGTCCGGCTTCACGACGCATGACCTTTCGCCGGTGATGTTCATCGAATACCTGGAGGAGCGGACCCGGGCGGATATTATTATGCTGGCGGTCCAGCCCGAGAGCCTGGAAATGGGGGCCGGGATGTCCGCCCCTGTCAGGCGGACGCTTGACGATCTTGTAAAGACGGCCAGGGAGAGTCAGAATGCATGAGACCCACTTGATAAAGCCCATAATACAGGGCATACAGCGGCACGCCGCGGAAGAGGGCGGCAGCAGGGTCACGAACGTCAAGATCAAGGTAGGAGCCCTCACGGGCGTAAAAGAGGAGTCGTTCAGGGAGACTTTCTCGGTCCTGGCAAAGGGGACGATGCTCGAGGGGGCGGTTCTTGAGCTGGTGATATTCCCCGGCACGCACACGCAGGTCATCGCCTTCGACGTGGAATAGATATGAGCGGCAACGTACTCGCGCTCGGCGCGGATATCAAGAACAGGTTCCTTTTTTCAAAAGGCAGAAAACTCTTTCTGGGCCCGTGTCTTTCCGATCTCAGCTTCTCCGAGAACTACGAGACGTTAAGGAAAGAGGTCAGCGAGGCCGTCAGATCTTCCCGCCCGGATATCGTCGCCTGCGACCTTCACCCCGGCTATTTTTCCACGCGTCTGGCGGGTGAGCTCTGCCGGGCGGGAGATGAGCCCGTACGGGTCCAGCATCACCACGCGCATATCGCGAGCGTCATGTTCGAACATGGCCTCAAAGGTCCGGTGCTGGGCGTGTCCTTCGACGGGACGGGTTACGGGACGGACGGCAACATGTGGGGAGGGGAGTTCCTTGCCGCGGACCGTAAGGGTTTTAAGCGGACCGCGCGCCTGAAGTACTGGAAGATGCCGGGCGGGGACAAAGTGGTTCCCGAGCCCTGGAGGATGGTCCTCAGTATACTGGGTGAAAAGGGCTCGGTTTTTCTGGAGGGCGTTCCGGCAAGGGACAGGGAACTGGTGCTGGCCATGCTGCGCGCGGGCGTGAATTCGCCCCTTACCTCCAGCGCGGGGCGGCTTTTCGACGCGGCCGCGGCTTTGCTGGGCTTTTGCCTTTACGCCCGGGCCGAGGCGGAAGGGCCCGTGAAGCTCGAGCTGGCGAGCGATAAGAACGCTAAAGGTTCCTACGGGTTCAGTGTATCCTCGGAGGAGGGATGCGATGTCGTGGACACCGGCAGGGTATTTTCCGGGATGGCGTCGGACCTGAAAAAAGGCGTACGCAAAGAGCGGATAGCCGCTAAATTCCACAACACCATGAGCGATATCATCGTCAAAACAGCCGTAAGATCATCAAAAGGAACAGGCATATCCCGGGTCGCGCTCAGCGGAGGGGTTTTCCAGAACGGCCTTCTCACGCGGAAAGTCACTGAAGGCCTGTCCGACGCCGGCCTGGAGGTATTCACTAACAGGGATTCCGTGACCAACGATCTCAATATAGCTTTAGGACAATATTATGTGTCTAGCGGCACCCGCGAGGGTTAAAAGCGTGGATAAGGACGCCGCCGAGGTCGACTTCGGCGGGGTAAGCAGGAAGATCTCCCTGGGGATACTCAGCGGCGTCAAAGAGGGGGACCATGTCCTGGTCCATGCCGGTTTCGCGATAGGAAAAGTATCGCGGCAAGAGGCGGAGGATACCGCCAGGGCGCTCAAAGAGCTGAAGGATGTGTTCCGTTCATGAAGAAGATCAACCTTATGGAAGTGTGCGGAACGCACACCATGGCTATAGCCAGAAGCGGGTTGAAAAAGCTGCTGCCCAAAGGAGTGGAGCTTATATCCGGCCCGGGGTGCCCCGTTTGCGTCACTCCACAGGAGGACATCGACAGGGCCGTCAAGATCGCCAGGCGGGAAGACGTTATAATGACGACCTTCGGCGACATGATGAGGGTCCCCGGAGCGTCGGGCAGCCTGGAAGATGCGGCAAGGGACGGCGCTGACGTGCGCGTGGTCTTTTCGCCCATGGACTCCCTGGAAACGGCCGAGAAGCATCCCGGGAAAAAAGTGGTGTTCATGGGGGTGGGGTTCGAGACGACCTCGCCCACGGTGGCCGCGACCGTCATAGAGGCGAGGAAGCGGAAGCTGAAGAACTATTTTGTTATCCCCGGGTTCAAACTGCTTTTCCCGGCGCTTGAGCTTCTGGCCGGATCCGAAAAGCTCAAAATAGACGGTTTTATTTGCCCGGGCCACGTCAGCGTGATAACCGGCAGCGTTCCTTACCGGGAAGTCGCCGATAGGTACCGCGTGCCCTGCGTGATCACGGGTTTCGAGGACGCCGACATACTGAAAGGGATAAGCCGGCTTCTCCGGCAGATCTCCGCCGGAAAGAGCGAGGTGGAGATAGAATACAGGCGGGCGGTCACGGAAAAAGGCAACCCGCGGGCAAGAAGATTGCTGGACGAGGTGTTCCGCCCGGCGGATTCGGCCTGGCGCGGGCTGGGTAATATAAGGTCCAGCGGCCTCAGGTTCAGGAAAGAGTACTCTTCGTTCGACGCTGGAAAAGCCTTCAAGGTAAAGGTGCCCCGAGCCTCTTTGCCTAAAGGCTGCTTATGCGGGGACGTCCTGCAGGGATACAGATCCCCGAAAGACTGCAAACTGTTCACTAAGAAATGCACTCCTGAAAACCCGATAGGGCCGTGCATGGTCTCCTCTGAGGGCGCATGCGCGGCGGTCTACAAATATGGATAAGATCACACTGGCGCACGGTAACGGCGGGAAGCTCATGCACGAGCTCATAGAACGCCTCAGGCTGAAGTTCTCAAGCAGGATACTGGACGAGATGGCGGACGCCGCGGAACTTCGCGTAGCTAAAAGCAGGATCGCGTTCAGCACTGATTCCTACGTCGTAAAACCGATCTTCTTCCCCGGCGGGGATATAGGCAAGCTCGCCGTTTGCGGCACGGTGAACGACGTATCGATGAAAGGGGCGCGGCCTCTTTTTATATCCCTGGCGCTGGTCCTTGAAGAAGGCCTGGAGATCGGCGTTCTCGACAGGATAGCCGACTCCGTCAGGAAGGCGGCGCGTAAAGCCAAGGTCCAGGTAGTGACGGGGGACATAAAAGTCGTTGAAAAGGGCGCCGCCGACGGGATCTTCATAAACACTTCCGGGATAGGCGTTATTGAGGGACGCGCCTCGATAGGGGTCAGGGCCCGGCCCGGCGACGTGATCCTTATAAACGGTCCGGTCGCGGACCACGGCATGGCCGTGCTCAACGTCCGCGAGAACCTCGGTTTCAGGTCCTCGATAAAGAGCGATTGCGATAACCTGAACTTCCAGGTGGAAAGATGCCTTAAGGCCTCGAAGAATATAAGCGTCATGCGCGACCCGACAAGGGGAGGCCTCGCAACGGCGCTTAACGAGATAGCCGCCTCGTCCAACCTCGGCATAGAGGTGAACGAAAAAGATATACCTGTAAGGCGGAGCGTGAAACACCTCTGCGACATCCTCGGTTTCGACCCGCTGTACGTTGCGAACGAGGGAAAGTTCGTCTGCTTCGTAAAAGCCAAGGACGCCCCCGGCGTGAAAAAAGCCATGGGCCCATCGGCGCGCGTGATCGGCGAGGTCACCACCGGCCACAAAAAAGAAGTCCGCCTCAGGACCTCTGTCGGCTCCTCCCGCATCCTCCCGACGCTCCTATCCACCCCGCTCCCCCGCATCTGTTAATGGGGACGTTTCCCCTCCTCCTAAGTGTTAATGGGTGTTAATGGGGACGTTTCCCCTCCTCCTAACTTATTTACAAATATAGAGTTACAACCTAATGCTTACGTTTTTTTCTTCAAAGAGAACCAAGTTTGTTTGCTCAAAAAAAATTGTATTAGGTTTTAATTCATTTCATTATATATAGTTAGGAGGAGGGGAAACGTCCCCGTAAGGAGGGGAAACGTCCCCGTAAAAAGGGGTTGACAGGGGAAGGGGGAAGTGCTACTATTTCTGAAATCGTAACACGGAAGGATATTTATGGCTGAGCTTATTAGATTTGGGGTTTCTCTGGAGAAGGACCTGCTGAAAAAATTCGACGATATAATAACGTCCGAGAATTACGCGAACCGGTCCGAGGCCTTCAGGGACCTTATACGCGAGAAGATGGTCAAGAAGGAGTGGATGGGCAGAAAGGAAGTCGCCGGGACGGTGACGATCGTATATGATCACCATAAAAGGGACCTTTTGAACACGCTCGTCGATATTCAGCACGACCACCACGGCATTATCGTAGCCAACCAGCATATACACCTGGACCATCATAACTGCCTCGAGATAATCGTTGTGAGGGGAAAACCCAGAGAGATAGAGGAACTGGCGCATAAACTCAGGTCCACCAGGGGCGTGAAGTACGGCCAGCTCAGCATGGCCACGACAGGCAAGGAACTTCAATAATAATAGAGGGGGGAAAGGGATGAAGAAGTTATTCGCCGCGATCATTGTTTTATCAATAGTATTGACCGCCGGCCGGGCGCTGGCCGACACCGGCGCGGACCCGTCCATGCAGACGCTCATGGACGAGATACAGGCCCTAAAGATGAGGGTGACCGAGCTTGAATCAAGGCTTACCGTCCAGGAGAAGAAGATGGTCCAGCAGGATATACCCGCCCCGGAAACCCCGGCTTACCACCAGAAGGGTGTTAAGGAGATGTTCGAATGGCAGGGCTTCAGGATAGGCGCGGGCAGCACGTTCGTGGTGCAGGGCACTCCCAACGCCAACAACGCCGCACAGGAAAAAGAGGACAGCAGGGTGGACGCCGAGTACACGATGGAAATAGAGATAGAGAAACAGTTCGACGACTGGGGGATGGCGTATCTTCTGATGGAGCCCGGCCAGGGCGAGGGGATCGACGAGGACCTTTCGCTTTTCAGTATAGTGAACTTCGACACATACGACACCGGGTCCCTCCCGGAAGTCACGGAGACCTGGTACGAGCATTATCTTTTCGACGGCCAGTGGACCATAACGGCCGGCAAGCTTTACACCCCCAACTACCTCGATACCAACGAATACGCCAACGACGAGACCTCGCAGTTCCTCTCCAGGATGTTCAGGACCGCCGACACCATCGATTATCCCGACAGGGACTGGTCGATAGGCCTGCGTAC
>Ga0272441_10004339_pt1 | contig 25868 bp, 26 predicted proteins | sample SSMProp6N_FD_193582 | JGI IMG/M metagenome (GOLD analysis project Ga0272441, IMG submission 193582) | Marine sediment archaeal communities from Little Sippewissett salt marsh, Falmouth, MA, United States - SSM-Prop-6N | ecosystem: Environmental > Aquatic > Marine > Wetlands > Sediment ...
GATATCAAATCAATAAATGAAAAATTCTACAAAGATGTTTGTAGCGCAACTCTTAAACCAGTATTAGAAACAATAAAACTCATCTATAAACACGGAAAACATATTGAAATAACTAATCTTTTAATCCCAAAATACAATGATTCTGATAAAGAAATAGAAAAACTAGTTTCATGGATTATTGAAAATTTAGATAAAAAAATCCCATTGCACTTTTCAGCATTTTATCCATGCTATCAGTTTAAATCTATTCAACCAGAATCAAAAGAAAAAGTACTTCATGCTGTTGAGATAGCAAAAAAACAAGGTATGGAAAATGTCTATTCAGGAAATATCTAAACTACTCATATTCTTATCTTTAATTTTTTTATTTGTTAATCTTTCTCATGCAGAAGAACTAAAACTAGACTATCCAGATGAAATAGAACAAAATAAAGAATTTATTATTAGCATAGAACTTATAGATTTTCCACAAAATACCTATGATGTTAAAATAGATATTAATCCTGAAAACAGAATTGCAAGGATTTTAAATAATAATCAATGGAAATCAACTTTCTACTATATTAACGATGCAATACAAAAACAAGAAGATTTTACTCTAAAAATTACAGAACAATATACAGGAACAGCAAATATACTAATAAAACTAAGAAGTGACGAAGTAATAACTTTTTCTGGCTATTCAATAAATATAATTAAAGAAGATACAGAAAAAGAAGAACAAAATGCAGATACAGAAGAAAAAAATACTCAAGAGCAAGACAAACAAGATGATGAAGATAACCAAGAAGAAAATAATAAAGAAAACCTAATAGACAATAAACAAGAAAATAAAGATATAACAGAAAATACCAATCAAAATACTAGAGAAACAAAAACAATCCGCCTTAACTATAATAAAGAAAAAATAACCTATGAAAACAAACAAAAATACATCCCTTATTTACTATTTTTTATAAGTATTTTCTTAGTTATGTTGTATTTTTTAATACATAAGCTAAAACATTAATCTTTATAAATCAAATTTCTCTTTTTGTTTAATGATTCAAGCAGTGTTTATGATAGAAATGATGGGTAAACCAAAAGACTATCTTAAAACTACTCTTTCAGAGTATATAGATAAAATTGGTGAAGAAAAAGTAAAAATCTTAAGAAAAGATATAGCAGAACCAAAAGAAATTGAAAATGATCTTTTCTCAACTTTTGCAGAAATAGAAGTAGAAACTCAGGAACTAGTAGAGATACTTAAAATTATTTTTTCATATATGCCTTCTCACATGGAAGTAATTAAACCTGAAACAATCTCTTTGAAAAACGCAGACTTTAATTCTATGGCAAATGAGATTTTAATGCGTCTTCATAAATATGACGAAATAGCTAAAACTCTTTCCACTCAAAAAACAATTCTAGAAAATCAACTAAAACAACTAGGAGTTAAACCTGCAATATATCAAATGCAACCAAATAATGTTCCTCAAGAAACACAAAAAAAAGAGAAAAAACCCAAAAAAAAGAAGAAATCCAAGAAAAAATAACTATCCTGCTCTTTTTTTAATTACATCTACAGGAGTTTTATCTTTTGAATATTTAAATCTAAGAAATATAAATCCTCCAACAGCTAATAAAACAAGTATAACTATTACCCATCCAATTTTCCAAGAACCAGATTCTTTACACTCACCTATACAACATTTTCCATCATCTGCATAATCATTTGTTCCATCACATTCCTCATTTTCTTCACATATTTCTCCACCAATCTCACTACAATTTCCTCCACTAATACTTTCTTTTTCTGCTTCTTTTATATCTTCTATTTCTTCATAAGAGTTTATTTGAACTAACATTTCAGCTTCATCTTCCCCAGCCTTAGCAATTAACTTAAACTCAATCTCTTCCTCTTCTTCTGATAGTAGTGAAAGCTCAACTGCTTCTAAATCTCTTCCCTTTATCAAATCTATTTCTTCTTTATCTAGTTTAATTCCATATTTATCAGGATACTCTATTTCTATATTTTCAATATCATCTTCCCCAGAATTAATCACACTAAATCTGATTCTCCATCTCTCGCCAATTGTTATATCTTTTTTAACAATATTTGGAATAATCTTTAGATTTCCTGTTTGTATTAACTCTTCTTCCTCTTCCTCATCTTCTTCATCTAAAACAAAAACATCTATAACATAATCATCAATTTTCACCTCCCCATCTTTTCCTTTATCAAACCTAATTCTTTTTTCCTCACCTGGCCACAACTCTACTTCTTTTTCTTGATCCTCATAACTTGCTTTTGTTTCAATTTTTTCTGAACCTTTGTTTTTAACATCTACTGAAAAATCATCTTCAGTTATAATAAAACCAGGATTTATTGACAAATAACTAGTATTTGTATCTGAAATTGTAAAATTACTTTCTACACTGCCAAGATTTACATTATTTATTAAAACACTTTTCAAGCTTAAAGAATAGTTTCCTGCTTTATCAGGAAGAATCATATAAATAATATACATATCTTCTGTTTTTGTAAAATCATAAATTACGGAATTTCTAACTCTCACATCTTTTATTTCATATAAATAAATATTTTCAAATTTTAGATCATCTATTCCATGTACTTCTGCTTGGAGAGTTTCTCCAGAATAATAATCTTCTTTTGAGAGTTCAATACTATATGCAGATACAATTGTAAAAGAAAATAATAAAATAACTAATAAAAAAAGTTTTTTCATTTTGACATATCTTTTAGTTTCTTTAGAGTGTCATCTAATTCCTTATCAAATCCAGAGCTCTTTTTTGGCATAGGTTTTCTTAAAGGTCTTGGTTGTATAGACCTTGGAGGAAGTATTTTTCTAGGCATCATTCTTCTAGGGCCAATTGAAGGTGGGCCTTTTGGAGGGCCTTTTCCAGGTCCTGTTCCTTTTCCACCTTTCTTTTTTCTAAACTCATCAAATTTATCTTTTAGTTTAAAGAGCCAGACTCTTAGTTTATTTCTATAAAAATAACCTAATACAACTAGTGCTATTAAAATTAATAAAATTAATATCCATATCCACCAACTGCCTCCTTTTTTCTTACAACAAATCTCTCCAGTATCACAAGAACTTGAAACAGACTCATATCCTTCAGGACACTCAATTCCTATATAACATTCATAACCTGCATTTTCACACTGAGAAGGAGTTGGCTCATCTACACACTCTCCATCACAACAGGTTTTTGAATCTAGGCTGTTTAAAACAGTTCCTTCACAATCTTCATCATAGTCGCATAACTTTCCATTTAATTCATAACAAGACTTTAACTCAGGTTGTTCTTTACAACAAACCTTACTTCCTGCACAATCATATTTATCTAATCTATTTTCAGATTCACAATCTCCAGGAGAAACACAAAAATACTGATTAGGGCAATCAACTATATCGCTCCCAGTTATTACAGGAGATTTTGGCCATCCTGCAAACAATAAAAAAGCAGTATCCCTTATACTTGGCCAACATCCATCATCTCCTTGCACATCTAATAAATACTCTTCTGCTTCTGCATTAGAATCCAAAGCAAGTAATGCAAGAGCAGTTTCATAGTATTTTCCACCTCCTTCTCCCCAGAAGCCTTGCGTCTTTTGTTCTTGAATTATCTTATTATAATAATCTTCAAATCCGGTTATTGCATATAAAAATGTTGAAGGAAAGTATTTTTTATTATCTTCTTCATATGCCATCAAATAAGGAAGATATTCTGAAATAGAACTCTTACCATTTTTTATTGCAAGTGCATAAGCTGCCCACAAACTTCCTTCATAATCACATCCAGAAGTTCCAAAACAAAAAGAATTAACACTTAATTCTATTTTAGCATCAGCACTCCCACTCTCAACTTCATTAGAAACATAAATTTTCTCCCCACCTTGTTTTTTATATAATAAAGTAGCTTTAAAATCTTCATCACAAGTTATTTCAAATTCATCGTCAAGACAGTTTGAAGAAATTTTGAACCAATAATCTTCTTGAGTTAGGGTTAAACAACTTCCAGCATTTTTTGTTAGTTTTTTATCATCTCTTATTTTAAAATCATGCCCATTTATTTCACACTCTGTTTCTAGATCTGAATCTACTTCTAGATACCAGATTAAATCTGCTGTTTTTTCTTTTCCTTTTAACCAATCTTCAATATCATCTGTATTTTTCCCGATATTATCAAATGCAAGCAAGACCTGAGCTGTTTGTTTTATCTTACAATTATCTTCAGGCCAGCAATCATCTTCACCATTATCAACTATCTCTGTTTTACATGCACTTTGTAATCCAGAATTATAACCTAAAGCAAGTAAAGAAAAAATCTGTTCTTCTAAACTCAAATCTTCACAATCATCTGCCCCTTCTACTTTATTTTCTAGACAATTATATGCTTGTTCTATCCCTTCTCCTTCTATTTCCTCTTCTTTATCATCTTCTTCCTCCTCCTCTTCTATTACACACTCTCCATCTGAACACTCTTCATCATCTTCACAATCAGAATTATATTCACACTCAACACACTCATCATCTACACAAACCTCTTCTGAATCACAATCATCATCTGTTGTGCAATCATCACCAATAGCAGCAGAAACAAAACTAAGTGATGAAATTAATAAAATTAAAATCAATAATACTCCTACTTTTTTCATACTAATTAGAGAGAATTCAGATTTATAAAATTAACTTATTTCTTTTTTCTTGTTTTCTTTTTAGTCATTCTAGATTTTCTTACAGTATAATTTACAGGATTTTTTATTTTTCCACAAAAATTATCTGGCTGGCAGACACCAATTCCTTTATAGTGATCTTTATCACAGTTTGGTGGAAGAATTTGTTTATTTCTTTTTGCCCAATTAAACTGGCTTTTTATATATCCTTGTTTTAGTGGCTTTTTATTTTTCTTATTCCAGTCATCAATTCTCTTTTCAATCTCATCCCACTCTTGTCCAAGACTTCTAAAAAAATTCATCAAAATAAATAATGCTCTTTTTCTTCCATCTACTAATCCCTCTAAAATCTTTGTGATACAAGGAGGATATAAATCAGGCGAGAGATCTTTTATCTTAACACTAGCATACTCTTTCTTTTTTGGCTCTTCTCTTGTTTTTTGTTTTGAGTGATCTAAAGCTTGAAGTAATAACTCTCTTGCCTCTTCTTTTTCTGCTTGTGGATAAAAATCCCTTACCTTAACTTTCAAAGGATTAGCATCTCTTGGTTGAAAAGAATCTATATCTTTTTTATCAATAACAATTGAGGCAAGAGCTGTTTTTTCATGTAAAGAATAAGGCATTCTAAATAAATGTCTTGGAGAGACTAAAACAATATCAGGCATAACCTCTTTATCTGCTTCATAATCTAAAATCTTATAACTTGTATTATGCTCAAGCTTTGCTACCTCTTCTTGCAAACTTTTTTTTATTATGCTATTTAAATAATTACATATTGCCCGAGGCCATTCAGGAAACATATCCTTTGTCTTAACTTCATTAATTTCTTCAGGAAAAGCACTCCAAGGAATAATAATATGAAATCCTTTTGAACCTGAAAATTTAATCCCATAATTTTTAATATTATGGTATTCAAAAGCCTTAATTAGTAATTTTGCTAAAACCTTACTATAGTCTAGATATTTTGAATCAATATCAATTAACAAGTCCCAACCAGTTCTTAAACTATCTAGCTCATCTTCATCCATATCTGTTGAAATTTCCAAAGGGTTTTCCCAGATTTCTTCAGAACAGTGAAAACTTGTAACTCCTTTTTTAACAAGATTTAAAATCTCATTCTCATATTCAAGAATATCTGGCCTTTTAGCAAATCCTTCAAAACCATATCTTCCTATAACCTCTCTATTTCTACCAAATTTTAAAATCGCCTGTCTAACATCATTTCTAGAATAATATGCCATAAGAACCTCTTTTAATCCTGCCATATTTTAAAACATAAAACCAGATATTTAAATTCTATTGTAATAAGATTGTTATCTATACTCTAACATAATAATCTTTAAAACCATCTTGTCTTTATTGTTTTTATGTTACTTAAACTAGACCATCCAAAAATTTTAGCAGATGTAATCACTATTATTTCAGAGCTAGTTTCAGAAGTTAGGATTAGAGTTAATAAAGATGGTTTTGTTATAGTTGCAATTGACCCAGCAAATGTTGCTCTTACATATTTTAAACTGCCTGTAAATATTTTTTCCCAGTTTCAGGTAGAAGATGAAAAAATAGGAATAAATCTTCAAGATCTTAAGTCTGTTTTAAGAAGATGCTCTGTTTCTTCTTCTCTAGTATTACAAACAAAAGAAAATAATCTAGAAATTGAAATTCACGATAAAATCGCAAGAAAATTCTCTCTTGCTTTAATAGATATAGAACAAGAAGACAAAGATGTTCCTATCTTAGATTTCTCAGCAAAAATAGAAATAGATACAAGAACTTTAGGAGAGGCAATTGAAGACTGTTCTATTGTTGCAGATGCTTGTAGTATGGAAATAAAAGAAGGAAAATTTATTATTTCTGCAAAAGGCTCTCTTAACTCTGCTCAATCAGAATATTCAAGTGATGAGGTTAAAATAGAAGGTAGTGAGGGAAGATCAAAATACTCTTTAGAATACTTACAGAAATTCATTAAAGCAGGAAAAATAGCAGAAAAAGTCAAGATAAATTTCTCAAAAGACTACCCTCTTCGTCTAGATTTTGTCTCAGGAAGCTTTGACCTTGCCTTTGTCCTAGCCCCTAGAGTCGAGACAGAGGATTAAACCCTCCCCATAATGTTTATAAATTCCTTTTCTCTTTATAAAATATGAAAAAAAGAGGACAGGTTACTATATTTGTGATTATAGCAGTTGTAATTGTTGCATTAATTCTAGCTTATTTTTTATTTAGACCAGCACCTGAAACAAAAGATTTTCCAGACACTCCTCAAGGATATATGCAAGAGTGTATGTATGAGTATACTCGAGACTCTTTAAATGTTTTAACACTACAAGGAGGATTTATTTCCCCAGAATTCTATAAACTATATCAAGATAATAAAGTTGCTTATCTTTGTTATACAGAAGAACACTATAAAGGTTGCACAATGCAGGTTCCTTTTATAAAACAACATATTCAAAATGAAATTATTTCAGAGATTCATTCAAAAAATATAGATTGTTTAAACTCTTTAAGAGAAAATCTAGAAAAAAAAGGAAATACTATTACTCTAGGAAGCTCTTCTACTGAAGTTAAAATAAAACCCGATAAAATAATAACTTCGATAAAAACAGATATGACAATAACAAAAGATTCTACAGAAAAAATAAGAGAGTTTAAAACAGAAATTCCATCTCCTCTTTATAATCAAATTATGATTGCAACTAGTATTTTAAACTGGGAAGCTCGTTTTGGAGACTCAGACCCAATGACCTATATGATTTACTATCCAAATATAAAAGTTGAAAAACTAAAACAAGGAGATGGCTCAACAATATATATAATAACAGATAGAGAGAGTGAAAAACAGTTTATGTTTGCATCAAGAAGCTTTATCTGGCCAGCTGGATTTGTAACAACACCTACATAAATAAAAAATAATATCATTACTATTAACAAGTTACAACAAAACATAATATTTAAAAACACAGAAAACAACAAAATATCATAATCAAAATGAGCAAAACACTCGTAAAAACAATTGGAGCAGCTTTATTAACTACAGCTATAGCACTAACTCCTAGTTGCATAGCAACATATCCTCTAGGCACAAAAGATCCTGAGATGCAATACGAGTGGGTGGATAAGGAAAACTATTTTGGTGGAAAAATTAAAGCAAACCATACTGCTTTAAAAACAAAACCTGAATTAAGAGAAAGTTATGAAAGAAATACAGGCAAAACATTTGTCCCTTAATTAATTATAATCAAAATGCAAAAAACACAAGAACAAAAACAAACAAGAACAAAACCAGGCTTACTAGCAACTCTAGGACTAGGAATAGTTATGGCTTGTGCAGGAATTGGTTGCATAGCAACATATCCACTAGGTACAAGAACCGAGATGCAATATGAATGGACAAATGAATATGGGACAAAAATGAGGGCATCACATTCAACTTTAATGATGCATCCTAAAATGAGAGAAAGATATGAAAGAAACACAGGCAAAACATTTGTCCCCTAAATTAATCAAAATGCAACAAGAAAAAACACAAACACAAGAACAAACAAGAACAAAAGCAGGCTTACTTGCAACTATAGGATTACTAGCAACTCTTGCAATTGGCTGTGTTCCAGTTTATCATGTTAATAGACCTTCAGAAAAGGCCGATGAAATCCATTATCTTATGAAAGATTGTCATGGAAATAATATGCACGTATCTCATAGACAACTAATGAATCAACCAGGATTAAGAAGAATGTATGAAGAACAAACAGGCAAAACATTTGTCCCTTAAAAATTATAATCAATGAATCATAAAAGAAGTGTAGGAAAAAAAGCGGTGGCAAGCTTTGAAATAGTCTTACTTATCTTAGCCACCTTTGCATTTGTATATCTTATCTCAGATACTCTTCCAACTGTTCAGGCAGCAGAACAAAAAGTCTGTTGTGAGAAAACAAATTCAGGTGGATGGTGTGTCTTCACAGAACAATCAAACTGTGATTCTGATTATAGACTATCTCCAACATCTTGTGAATCTACTTCTTATTGTAAACAAGGTTGTTGTTTTGATTCAGATGAAGGAATATGTATGGAATCAACATCAGAAAGAGTTTGTGAAAATCTATATAGTGGAACCTGGGCAGATTCAAAAGAATGCGAGATTCCACAATGTGAGTTAGGATGTTGTATCCTAGGAACTCAGGCAGCTCTAGTTTCTTCAACAAGGTGTAAATCTTTATCAATTGATTATGGTTTAAATATAACTTATAAGAAAAATATTCAATCAGAAGCAGAGTGTATAGAAGAAGCCCTGTCCCAAGATCAAGGAGCCTGTGTTTTTGAATCAGAATTCCAGACAACTTGTAAATTTACAACAAGACAACAGTGTAAGTCAGAAACAGACTCAGATTTTTATAAAGACTATTTATGTTCAAATGATGAATTAAATACTATCTGCGCAAAACAGTTTTCAACAGGATGTTATGATGGAAAAGTTTATTGGAGAGATTCTTGCGGAAACAAAGAAAATATTTATGCAGGAAACTCAGATGCAGAAAGAGATAAATCTTGGAATTCTGGAAAGGTTTTGAAAACAGCTCCTTGCACTCCACAAGAAGCTAAAACAAATCCACAAAACTGCGGAAACTGCGATTATCTTCAAGGAACAACTTGTAAGGAATATTCAAGAGGAGACAAAAAACCAGAATTTGGAGACTATGTTTGCAGAGATTTAGATTGTTATAATACTTATAATGGAGAAAACTATAAACACGGAGAATCTTGGTGTGTTTATGATAATCAATTTGATTCTGTCGGAAGCAGACAGTGGAGACATATTTGTATTGAAGGTGAGGAAATTCTAGAACCTTGCGCAGACTATAGACAAGAAATTTGTATTACAGGCTCAATAACAACAGATGAAGGAGTTTTTAGAGAAGCTGCCTGCAGAGCAAATAGATGGCAGCAATGTTTTGGACTTTCACAGGATGATTGTTCTAATACAATAAAAGGAGACTGTTCTTGGATTCCTGCTTTAGAAGACACTCCAGGAGTTTGTGTTCCAACTTTCTCTCCTGGATTACAATTCTGGGCACCAGAAGCATCTAATGTTTGTGGTGGTGTTTCTACAACTTGTACTGTAATACTTGAATGTGGAATAGGAGACGACCCAGAAGATGGAGATTGTGACTGTATTCAAAACTGCGAGTGTTTAGAAGATTCTTGGGGAAATAGAATGAATCAAATATGTTCAAAAGTAGGAGACTGTGGAGGCAAGATTAATATTGTTGGAAAAGCTAATCACGCTTATACATGGTTAGTAGATGATGAAAAAAGAACAGCAGGAATAAAATCAGATGATGATTATGGAGATATAGAAGAAGGAGATGAGCTTGCGAGTGAGATTAGTGATTATTTTACATATAGTTTATTAGGAACAGTTGGACTTTCTGCATTATATATTGGAACAGCAACAGGTGGAGGATGGAGTATGATTGGCTCTTCAATAGGATTATGGGGCCCTAAAGGAGCTGCAGCAACAGCATTTCCTACAGCTGCCCCAATTCTAGCAACAGCTGCTTGGGCACTAGCAATAGGTCAAATAGTTGGTTTTGCAGCAGGATTATTTGGAGCAGAAGAAGGACTTTCACAAGCTCTTTCAACTTCAGTTTCAGCAGGAATTCTTACAGGAGGAATTTTAGGAGGAATAACAACTAGTGTTTCAGGAACTGTCTCAGCAGGAACTGTTCTTGCTTCTGGAACTGTTTCAGGATTAGCAGAAGGAGCAACTCTAACAGTTACAAATGCAGCAGGAACAACAGTTGGAACTTATGGAGTTGGTGGAGAAGCCCTAACAACTTATACTCTTGCAGCAGGAGAACAAGCGACATTAACAGGAGGAACAGCAGTGGCAGCAGAAGGTTCAACAGCAGCATTATCAACAGGTCTTGTGGTGGGAATTGCAATTGCAGCTGCAGTTATTATATTTCTATTATTATATAAAGAAACAGAAGAGATAGAAGTTTCATTCACTTGTATGCCATGGCAGGCTCCACAAGGAGGAAATGAGTGTAAGTTATGTAATACAGACCCTATGAAACCTTGCTCTGAATATAGATGTAAAAGTTTAGGACAAACTTGCTCTTTGCTTAATGCAGGAACAGGAAATGAAGCTTGTGTAAATATCCATCCTCATGATGTTACCTCTCCGGTTATCTATCCTTGGACAGAAGAATTATTAGATGGACATCAATATTCAAATGTTAAAACTCGTCCTCCTAGCACTGGAATGACAATCATTAACACAGAATCAGAAGATGGATGTATTAAAGCATATACTCCTTTAAGATTTGGAATTTTAACTAGGGACGGGGCAGGAGTTCCAGAACCAGCTGTCTGTAAAATAGACTATAATAATACAGTGTTTGATAATATGAGATTTTATTTTGGTGAATCTAATTTATACCTATACAACCATACTCAAACTCTCTCTTTACCTGGAATTGCAGAAGCAAATGCAAACTCTCCTGAACTAAGACATGATGGAGAGTTTACTTTATATGTAAAATGTCAAGATGGAAATGGAAACACAAATGATGATGCATTTGCAATTAGATTCTGTGTAGATAAAGAACCAGACACAACCCCTCCTTTAGTACAAAAAACATCATTTATTGGACAAAACAACTATGTTTCAAATGATGCAGAATCAAGTCTAGCTCAGTTCTATATTAATGAGCCTGCTGATTGTAGATGGAGTAAAGAAGATGAAGACTATACTGAAATGGAAAATCAAATGATATGCGAACATAATACTGAAAACTTTAATCCTGACCTAACTTATACTTGCACAACAACTCTTACAGGAATACAAAAAGGAGAAAATGACTTTTATGTAAGATGTATAGACCAGCCAGAACTAGCAGGAACAGACGAAGAAAATAAGAGAAATACAAACACTCAGAGTTTCCCTTTAACTTTAACAAGAACTCAAGAACTAGAAATAACATATGCAGGCCCTAATGGAACAATAAAAGGTTCTGCAGAACCTGTTAATGTATATTTAAATGTTGAAACAGCACAAGGAGCAGAAAATGGAAAAGCTAGCTGTTATTATTCTTCTAGCTTAACAAATAATCAAGAAACTGTATTTTCAACAACAGGAGAAAACATCCACTCACAACTACAAGGACTAAGTGAAGGAAGCTATGATTATGATATTGTTTGTAGAGATTTAGGAGGAAATGAAGACACAGCATCACTTGATTTTGATGTTAAAGTAGATTCAAGTTCAGCAGATATTGTAAGAGTATTTAATTCTGGAGGAAAACTAGAAATAATAACAAGTGAAGACTCTACATGTAGATACTCTCTAACAGACTGTTCATTTGACCTTTCAAAAGGTGATGGAATAGACATGCCTGTTGCAAATACAACACAACACGAGACAGACTGGCAAACAGATAAAACATATTATATTAAGTGTGTAGATAAATACGGAAACTCTCCTGGAACAGATTGCAGTATGATTGTAAGACCTTATGATTTGGACTGATTTTTATTGTTTTTTATACCAACCTTCTTCTTTAGCCTTTCTTGTTTCTGCTGCTGCTTCACATGCTTCTCTATATGTCCAAAAATCTCTTTTAACTCCATCAACACATTCTACAGGATAAGGAGGACCAAAGATTTCATCAGTTAGATCTACAGTTGCACAACCAGATGTGCAAGCAACAACTCCTGCCACTAAAGCTGCTCCAATTGTTTTTACGAGTGTTTTTGCCATAAAAATCCTATTATATTGGAGTTTAAAAATCTAACCTTTCATAACAGCCAAAGGCTTAAGCTTTGCAACTAGCTTTCCAATTCCTAGCTCATTTGAAACTCTGGCAACCTCATCAATATCTTTATACACATCAGGAGCCTCTTCTACTACTCCTTTAAAACTTCCTGATTTTAGCTCAATATTTTTATCTTTTAAACTCTTCTCAATATCTTCTTTTTTCAGCTTTCTTTTTGCCTCACTTCTAGACATCACTCTTCCTGCTCCGTGTGCAGTAGAAAAAAATGTTTTCTCTCCTTTTTCAGTTCCAACTAAAACATATGATGCAGTTCCCATACTTCCAGGCAATAATACAGGCTGATTAGGAAAAGCTCTAGTTGCTCCTTTTCTATGTATGCATATTTCTTTTTCTTTTCCATTAATTTTATGCTTTTCAATCTTAGCAACATTATGGGCAACATCATAAACCATTTTTAAATCCTGCTTTCCAAATACCTTGTTAAAAGCCTCTCTTACCCAGTGCATAATCAAATGCCTATTACAAAAACCAAAATTAGCAGCACCAGCCATAGCTGAAAAATATTTCTTTCCCATCTCACTTTTAATAGGAGCATTAACTAACTCTCTATCAGGCAAGTTTTCTATTCCATATTCATCTTCCATTGCTTTAATATAATCGCTTGCAACCTGATGTCCTAGTCCTCTTGAACCTGTATGAATCATAACACTAATATTTCCTTTTTCTAGCCCAAATTCTTTTGCTTTTTTCTTATCATAAATCTCTTCAATTTCCTGAATTTCTAAAAAATGATTTCCTGCACCTAGACTTCCTAGCTGAGGCAGACCTCTTTTTATTGCTCTCTCTGAAATATTCTTAATATCTCCTCCTTTAATACATCCATTATCTTCTGTTTTCTTTAAATCATCTTTTGTTCCATAACCTTTTTTTACTGCCCATGCCGAGCCCTTTTCAATAATCTCTTTAATATCTTTTTTATCTAGCTTTATCCTACTTCCTCTACCTAATCCAGAAGGGATATCTCTAAAAAGCTGATTAATAATCTCTTTTTGCTTTTTCATAATATCTTGTTTTTTCAAACCTGAAACTAAAAGTCTTACACCACAATTTGAAACTATAAGATTATTAGCAATAAAATTATGATTATCTTTAATTGTAAAATCATAAACTTTTCTATTTCCTAATCTTCTTCTTGTTTTTATCTTATCAAATAAACAACCATATTTTTCCAGATCTTTTAAACATTTTTCTTTAAAATCATTAAAAGAAATAAAATTTAAAGTAATCCTTTGCCTCGCTTTCTCATAATAATGCCTCTCTATAAATCTCTTATTCGTTATTTCAGATTCAAATACTTTTTGCAATTCTTTAAGAGAAAATCCTTTATTTTTATATTCTTTAATTTTGTCTGCTATTTCTTTTCTTTTCCTAGTTAAATCTTTCTTTTTAAAAATATATAAAATAGCAATATTAGCTAGGTTTTGTCTCTTATTATTATATTCAAAACCAATATTTCTATATAATTTTAGTAAATTATCTTCATTAGCAGAAATTATCAGCCTGATTGTAGATACTTTAGGATAATTAATCTCGCTTATTTTATTAATTTTAATCTCAAATTCTAAAAGTAATTCAGAAATTTCTAACATAAATTCCCTCATATTTTCTTTTAACTCTTTTTTCTTATTTTGTCCGAGTATAGGTGAATAAAATCCAGTTTTTGTATGTGTTTTAGGAGAAGATAATTCAGCACCAAAAAATCCTGCAAGAAACAATCTTTTAATGTAAAGAGGGGATTTTTTAATCCACTCTGGAATGGAATATTTTTGATTTGTTTTATTTCCTATAGGCATCCCAAATTCTTTTAATAAATCAGCGAAACCAGAATAAATATGTATTTCATAACATCCGGTCCTAAATTCATTTATTCCATAATAATTATTTACTTTATGGTCTCTTTCCCTATAATAAATATTTGATTTAAACCCAATTCTTTCTAAATCTCTCTTCATTTTTTCTAAATCCTTTTTTATTCCATATGCAACAGCATATCCTCTTCCTTTTGTAAAATAAACTGTTCCATCTCCAAGCATATAACCAAAAACTTTTGCAATTATTGCTTTCCTTTCATCTATTTTTTCTTTTTCTTCTACCCCTTTAAATGGAAAAACAGCAATTTCTTCATTTTTATCTAAAAATTTTAATTCTTTCATTCCTTGTTTTGTCAAAAATGGATGTTCTTTAGTTGCCTTAATTTTAAACCCTTTTTCTGTTTCTAATTCATAAACTTCTTTTCCCTTTTTTTCCATAAACATTAAAATTTCTTTATCTTCAATTTTTTTCTCATTAAAATTAAGCGAAGGTAACTTTCTTTGTATTTGCATTAATTTCTTATCATTAGAATTAATTTCTATAAAATCATCTTCAAAATTTTGAATGTCTTTATAAGTTCCAAATTCTGTAAGAATTTTTGAATCTCCAGTTAAACAATTAATATCATATCCTACACCCCCAGGTGAAATAATTCCAGAATCTAGATCAAAAGCAGCAACTCCTCCAATAGAAAATCCATATCCTTGATGTGCATCAGGAAGAACAATTGAATTTTTAATAATTCCTGGCAACATAGCTACATTTTGAGCCTGTAAAAGTGTTTTATCTTGTTTCATAGCTTTAAGAAGCTTCTCGCTAGCAAAAATTCTTACAGGAACTTTCATACCTTTTTGCTTTGAAATTTCCCACTCATAATCTGAAATCTTCTTTATCTCCATTAAACATCAAGAACAATTTGTATTATAAATTTTCCTCTTTTCTTTTCTATTTTCATCTCACTATATGTTATAGCTTTTACAGAATTTGAAAAACCATAGCTTGAAGCCTTATCTCCAACTATCTCTGCTTCTAGTTTATTATCTTTTATTTTTAGTTTTTTAATTTTAGATAAAATAAAATCCTCTGCATCTAGAAGAAACAAAAACTCTTCTAGAAAATTCAATAAAAGCTGTTTCTCATCTTTTCCCTTAATTTTTATCTTCTTTTTTTTCTTTGCCTTAATTTTTGCTTCTTCTGTCATAATCTCCTTTAAAATAAGAGCAGAATTTAGAAAAGCCTTTCTAAGAGTTTTTCCCTCAGCTTGAAACTTGATATCTCCAGTATGTTTTAGTAATTTATATTTCATTTTTCCCAAACAAAAAATCTTAGTTTTTTAGGATTATATACTGTTAGTTTAGAAGAAATTAAAATTTCATCAACATAAATCTTTCCTTCTAAAACTTGTGGATTTGTTAAACCACAATTTTCATCTATCTCACAAATTATTAATTCAAAATCCAAACTTAGGGGAAGATTTTCTCTAACAAAGCTATTTGTTTCTATTAACCTCCCAGATAAAACCTCACTTCTTAAATTATCATTTCTCTCTATTGCCTCTAAAATCTCCCTTTCAATTTTATATATTTCCTCACTACTACTTCCAGAATCAGATTTAACATATAAAAACAATAAAAATCCAGCCAATAATAACACTGCTATAAATGCCTCAACAATTCTTAACCATCCTCTTTTTCCTTTTATTATTCTGGCTACCATACTACTAGATTCATCCTCCCATATTCTATTTCTGCATTTCCATCTAATATCTCAATAACAAGCTCTCTTGCCTGTGTTGAAACCCCCTGACTTGCATTTTTTCCAATAAAAACATCACCACTATCTTTTTTTATTGTCAATTTAAAATCATCATCTATATTTAAAGAGTTTTTAAATTGTAGATAATCCATTGTTTCTAAATCACTAATTTTCTGCTTTGAAAAAACCTTTCTTTTAACAGGAACACCATAGTTTCCAATAACTCCACTATCACAGCTCTCTAAACCAGACTCTCCATATGGAATTAGATTTTCAGCTAAAAATATTTTATAAAAACTCTTTCCACTTTTTATATTAATCTTATTTCCAGAGATTCTTGCTCCTACATCCCCATTAGTTGCAGACTTAACTCTTACATTTCCCTCTCCAATCTTATCTATCCCTATACATCCACCTAAACTAGGTTCTGTATCTGGCTTATAACTATATGAAGTTAAATCTATCTCTAACCAATCTCTTATCTCCTCATCTACTTCTTCTAATAAATCTATTCTAGAAGAACTCCTAAATGGATTTAAAACTAAAAATAATATTGCAGCAAAACTTAAGAAAATCAAAAATGACAAAATAAATTCAATATGCCCCTGCCCTTTTTTCATTATTTTTCTCATCTTACAAAAATATTTCTGCTCCTGTTGCAATTAATAAGGAAACTACAACTAAAATAAAAGAGTGTTTTATTCCTGATTTAATACTTCCTTCTGCAAGTTTTCCAATAACTAGTCCTGCAAAAGCACCCTGAACAACTAATAAATAAAGAAAAGGCCTACTTAATTCAGATACATCTACTTGCCCTTCCCCAAAACCAGCATCTATTCCAACACCTGATATTCCAGCAGTCATTGGAATTATCTTAAACTGCATAACTAACATAATCAAAATAAATATAAAAAAGATAATATATCCCTGAACAATTAGTCCAGATATTGCAGCTGCTCTTTCTTTTTTTAATTTATCTGTCTCTGCAACAGACTTAGCAACAGATTCAAGAATATCTTCTATATTTCCACCTGCATTTTCAGCTTGTCCAATTAAATTTATAGCCCTTGAAATTAATTTACTATTTAAATCTCTTGCAAATATTTCTAAAGCTTTTCTTACAGGAATTCCTAGTGAGATTTGATTAGCTAGTTTTTGAATATGAGGAGATAAACTTTCATAATTTTTATCTTTTAAATTAATAATAGACTTACTTATAGGCGTTCCTGACCTTACACTTTCTACTAAATTTCTTGAAAACTCTAAAAACATACTTTCTTTTTCTCTTTCCCTCTGAGATTCAAGAATCATAGTCAAGATAAATGGAAGACTTCCAATTACCAAAGCAATTCCTAAAACAAACCAAAATATCTTTTCATTTATTAAGAAAATTAAATCTACAACTATGACTCCTAAAGCTATTCCAATTCCAATCCAGTGTCTTTTTCTTAGTTTCATTTTAATATCCTATTTGTTTAAAGTGAAGGAAAAACAAAAATATCACATTAATCAAAGCAACAACCATCAATATAAGGAACACCATTGTATTTAATCCAAGTCCAAAAGTCATTCCAGTTATTGAAATCATTATTAACATTAACATAAAAATCATAGGAGCTGCAATTACAATACTTATATAGATATTCATCATTGTTTCAGCTGTTTTTGTGTATTTTTCCCTTGCCAGCCTATAATCTAACAGAAGGGTCTCTGCTCTTTTATCTAAAAAAGTTGCAAGATCTCCACCAGATGAAATATTAGTTGAAAGTCCTATTAATAGCTCTTTTAGTTTAATAGAGCTTGTGCTTCTCGCAGTATTTTTTAAAGCAGTCACCAAATCATAACCATATAAATTAATCTGATTTAGCAATTTATTAAACTCTTTTTTAATATAAGGATACTCCTCTCCCTCTACAATTATTTTAAAAATATTACTTGGTTCTACCTTACTTCCAGCTATAGCAGACATATTTATAGTAACAAAAGGAAGTTCATTTTCAATTCTTTTTTTAATTGAACTTGCCTCTGTCATAGGATAAAAATAAGCTCCTAAAAAAGTCAAAATAGGAACTAATGGAATAATCCAGATAAACTTAACTAGATTCAATAAAAAACTCCCCTCTACTAAAATCATAACTAAAATAAAAGCAAAGAGCCCTACAAAAACACTTAAGCTAGTAAATAACAAAATCAAAGAAATATAGCTTGTATAAATTATCTGAAGATTAGCTTTATGTAGCTCTCTTTTTAGTCCTCCAAATTTATCCTCTAGTTGAAGAGAGTATTTTAAAAATATCTTATTAGCAATTTTAACTAATTTCTTAACTCTCATATCCTTTTGTTTACCTTCTTTCTTTTTCTTACCTCTTAATTTTTCTACTAGTTCTTTACTTATAGATAACTCTTTTAGATATTTTTTCTTATCCTCATGTCTTATTAATAACTCTCTTTCACCTTCATTTAAATAACCTTTATGCCTTGCTTTTATAGGATTTATTTTCTTTTTTTCTTTTTTTCTTTTTCCAGGCAGTTTTTTAACAAGAGAGATTTCATCTAAGATATGGGGAGTAGAATTATTAAGAATCTTCAACTGTCTTAATAAAGAATTAATTGTATTTTGCATAAGTCTTGCTTGATTTAACTCAGCACCTCTTTCTATTTGTTCACTAAAAACTAAAATCTCCTTAATAATCTCTCTTTTTCTTTCTATATTTTTCTCTAGTTTTTCTAACATTAGATATTCTCTCCAATTTTATTTTTCAAATCTAAAAGCTCTTTTTTAGCTTTGTTTAACTCTTCTAAATCTTCTTTTTCAAAAGCATGTTTTAATTTTTCATATACATCATACTCTGCTTCAATTAATTGAGCAATCATCTCAACTTTGTTTTTATCTATCATTTTCCCTCTTTTATTTTTTTTAATTCATTTTTTATAAAGAACTCTACTTGCTTACTCAAAATAATTCCTTTTTCTCGGCAATACCTAATATATTCATCATAAGCTTTCTTATCTACAGATAGTGTAACCCTCTTTTTCCCCATTGTATGTACGCGTATTTAAACATATATAAATATATTTACATGTATTTAAATGTTTTTATTGGATTCCGAACTGAGAAAGAATCATCTTAGGACTTTTATGATATTCATTAATTATTTTAGAAACCTCTTCAAATCTAAATATTTTTCTTTTATACATTTCATATAAAAGTTTAGCTCTCCTTCTAAATTCAGTTTCAAGCTCTTTTATTGTTATACCATATCTTTTAGCAATTTTTTCAAAAACCTTACTTTGTTTTTTAAAGTAAAACTGGTCTTCACCTGCTCTCCAAATAAAAGGGGTATTTGTCATAGCAATACCGTCAGGAGTAACATTAACAACTTCAATAATTTCTCTTAACCTTCTTGTTTGTTGCTTTTTAACAATTGCATGAGTCATAACAGCAACACAATCAAGTGTATTAAGAAGTGTTGGAGATAACTCTATTGGAGGAGTTTCTAGTCTTTTAATAACACTATCAACAGAATCTGCATGAATAGTTGATACAGAAGCATGTCCAGAAGCCATTCCCTGAAATAATACAAAAGCCTCTTTTCCTCTAACCTCACCAACAATAACATAATCAGGATTTTGTCTAAATGAATTTTTCAATAAAGAAAACAAGTCTACCTCTCCCATTTTTCCTGTTCCTATTGCAGTTCTTGCAACACTCGGAAGCCAGTTTTCTCTAGGTAGGTTAAGCTCCCTAGTATCTTCTATTGATACCACTCTAGCTTCAGGAGGTATGAAAAAAGCAATAGCATTTAACAAAGATGTTTTTCCTGAAGCAGTTCCTCCTGTAATTAATACATTTCCTTTATATTCTAATAAAATCCAAAAATATGCCAACATTTCTGGAGAGAGAGAATTAAAAGCAAGCAATTGAGTTGGGGTGAAAGGAATTTTTGTAAATTTTCTAATTGTGAAAGTAGGTCCCTTACTTGTTATATCTGTTGTATATGTTGCATTAACTCTACTTCCATCTGGTAAAGTTCCATCTAGCAAAGGAGAAGCATATGAAATATATTTCCCACATCTCTGAGCAAGTTTTTCAACAAAACTAGCAAGTTTGTTAATATCTTTAAAAACAATATTTGTCCTCATATTTCTATAAATTCTATGTACAATATATACAGGAGTATTTATTCCATTACACTCTATATCTTCTATAAAATAATCTTTCATTAAAGGTTCAATTTTCTCTAAACCTACAAAATCTCTATAAAGATAATAAAATATTTTTTCATAAGATTCTTCAGAAACTTTCAAATTAAGCTCTTCTATTATAAGTCTTGCAGTTTTATTAATATACTCTAAAATAGCTTCCTTAGATTTTTCAACAACAACCCCTATATTAATTACCTCCCTCATAGCTATTTCAATTTTCTCTAAATTTTCCTTTTCTTGTTCATCTAGTTTTGGAGCCTCAATATTATAAACAAGTTCTGCTTTTTTTCTATCCCAAAAAATGTGAGAGTATGCATAAGGAGAAATAAGCACATATCTTAAATCAGCCTTTGTTTTATCTTTTATTTTTGGAAGAGCAGGTATAGAGGTATTTTCTTTAATTTCAATTTTTTTTGTTTCAGTTTCCATTTTCATCTCTTTTATTTTTAAAAGAAAAATACATTAATAAATTTAACTGACTGAAGAAAAATCTATTTGTGTTACACTAAATTTAAGCTCTCCAATTCCTATTTCTTTATCTCCAAGATTTTCTATAGAAATTCTATAAGGAATATTAGAAGCACTAAATCTCTTAGAGTCCTCTGCTCCAATATATGTAAGATATAATTCAGGATAATCTAAAGAAAGACTTATGTTAATATTTCCTCTTTGTTTTTGTGTTAAAATTGTTAAAGCACCTTTTTCAATTTTCCTATCTATTTCAGAGTATTCTATTTTACTATTATCTAAAACAAAAACAACAGAATTACTTTCTGGGTCTATAACTAACTCTCCTTTTTTCAAACCAATCTCAATAATCTCTTTTCTTCCTGAAACAAGCTTAATTTCATTTATTTTTTTATCTAAATCACTCAACCCCTCAGACATACTATCAATAACAGATTTATCTTTCATCTGTTCTATTCTTGGTTGAATTACAGCTAATAAAACAGCTATAACTCCTAATCCAATTAAGATATAAATAACTGTTTCAACCCAAATCTGTGCTTTTTTATTCATTTTAAAAATCAACAAGGATATAGTTCAGCACTTCCAGCTTCACAAGTATCTCCTCCTTCTGTTAAAAAACCTAGTTCAGCACTTCCAGGAGTAGTAAGTGTTGTTGATAAGACATAGGTTCTCTCTTCACCTTTTCCTGGTAGTTCAAAACTTCCTCCATCTAACATTGCTACACCAGTTCCACCACTTGCATCAAACTCAAATCTCTGACTTTTTCCATCACCATAAATATTTACAATAAATCCCTTTACTTCTACCTCTTTTAGTTTTATACTTAGTTTAACATCACTTGAATCATAACAAGCATAAGCACCTGTGTCTATCTCTACCTTCCCTAACATACTTAAACAATCATTATCTAATGAATCTCTTGTAAAACCAATTATAACTACAGAGACAATAGAAACTGCCACAATTCCAATTAAAATTAACAAGATAGTCACAACTACCTGACTTATTCCTCTTTTATTGTACAAAAACCTCTTTTCCATATTTTTCATCACATATAAATGTTTTTTTAATTCCTTTTGATTTTCCTAATAATACAGGAATTATATTTAGTTTTTCTTTTCCACCAGCACCTATATTTTCTAGTCTTATACTCTCACCTTCATTTAGTCTTGCATCACTATGATCATATTCTTTAACTTCACTACTTCCTTTTTCAATAACCTCTATTCTTAAAGAATAAACAGGAATATTTCCTCTATTTATTATATCTAAACTATCATCTGAATTATAAGTTGCTTCTAAAACTACCTCTTCACAAGCTTGGTCTTCTGATTTACCAAACTTTTCTGCTTTTTCTTGAAAAAAAGCACTTATCCATAACCAGATTATTATTGCTAAAACCAGCACAATTACAACTAGTAAAATACTTGCAACAACAGGACTGATTCCTTTTTTCTTCATCTTCATAATAATAACTTTTTCTTTATTAATCTTTCTAACAATTTGATAAAGGTTGTTTTATAACTGCTTTTTCACATAAAACAATCTTATCTTCTATAATCTGAAAAGGCTCTATTTCAATCATATCAATGCTCTCATAACTACTAGTTCCATCTAAATAATTTAAAGTTACACTAATCTCATTTCCAGGCAATACCTGTTGAGGAATTTCATTTGTTTCTTCAACTAGATTAGTATATGCATATTTTACCTTTCTAGTAGCCAGGCCCTCTTGCCCAGTCTCTCTAACTCTCACATAAAAACCATCTATTTTAAACAAACCTCTGTTTTCAAGAGTTAGCTCAATGTAGTTATCACTTTCTGGAACTCCACAATCATAGTCTCTTATGACTAAAGAAACATCTTCCTTACACTCTAGTTTTTGTTTTGGAAGCTGATAGTTAATCCAAGCAGCAACAGCAATAGAAACACTTAGAGCTATAACTATTAATAAAACATAACCTACTATCTCACTTAATCCTCTTTTATGCAGTTTCAATATATTTCTCATTTCCATCTTCTTTTTCTATTATTATATAAAAATACTCCCCACTTTTTAAATCAAACTCATAGTTTTTATCATCTAAGGTTACTTTTATATTTTCTGTTCTAGCTAATACAGGGTCTATTTTACAATCATCAACACTACAATCTATTTTCTTTTTCGCATTTATATTTATTCCAGCTATTGAGCTTGTTGCATATATTTTTTCTTCAAATCTCTTAATTTTTAAATTATCTTTATCACCATAAACAAAAGTTATATCTTGGGCTTTTTCATCTAAATAATCTTCAGAAACCTCTTTCATAAATTCACTAATTTTATCTTCATCATTATATATTCCATAATCTATAACTCTAGAGCCCTCTTCTTTTATTTCATTTGAAATATCATAAATTTTATCACCTTCATCAACAGAACTAATATAGTTTCTAGTTGCATAAAATCCAAATACAACTCCAATAAGTATCATTGCCGCTATTAGATAAAACTGCCCTCTTTTATTCATTTTAAAAATAAGAAAATACATTATATAAATTTAATCAATCAAAACCTTTAAAAATCCCTCATGGCTTGTCAAAATGCAGACAAGCCGGCATGCTAGCCCTATGCCATTTGTGAGCGGGCTTTACACAGGCTGAAGGAGCGAGTGAGATTGGAGTTAAAAAGTCCTTGCTGGACGTTGAGGATTTGTCCTGATTGATCTTGCTTCTGTGAACCGGGTCAGACCTTGATCGGAGCAGCCCTAAACTGAAGTTAAGATGCTTTTAGGGTAGCAAATCTGAGGAAGGTTAAGGAATAGCTTTTTAGTTCTGATTAAGCAAACTCTAGGTCTGCACTTTAAAATTATAAAAAATTAAATCACCCCTCTTTAACCTCTAATTCACTATTATCACATATTTCACCAGAAGTGCAATCTGAATCTATTTCGCACTCTTCGATATTCACCAATAAATTTTAATATTTATCTTTATATTTAAACTATCGTATAATCAAAAATATGGTTTTTATTCCTGTTATTATAATTTATATATTCTAAACCTATCTAAATGCACTGAACTTTCTGGATTTAGTGTTAGAGATTCAAATCTTATTATATTTTCCCCTTGATTAAGATTACAATTAATTTGATAGTTATACCAATCTTCTGGAGTTCTTCCATCATCTAAAAAGTCTGTTCCCACTCCATTACATATTACTCTAAAATTCTCATCTTGTTCTGGATAAGCTCCTGTATCATAATCCCATAAACTTCCTAAACCTGCATCAAACTCAACAACATAATTTCCAGCTTCAGAAATATAAGGAGTTCTAACATCAATAGACTTTCTATTTAGATAACCAATAGTATAACTTCCATACTGGCCACACTGTTGCATTAAACCATTCCACAAATCATTATATGCGTCATAATCCACAACATACTGGCTACACAATACTTTTGTAGGATCATCACAAACTTTAAATGAACTATCTAAACACAACCACCCTGAATCATATTTTTTATTAAAAGGACATCTTGCATCCCAAATTTCTAAACCTATATTCCAATAAGGATCAGCAGGATCTTTATCAAATGTTAATACATCTCCTTCTTCTACATTAATTTTAATTTCACTTCCTAAAGGTTTTCCTAATGCAGGTGAAATACCTGTCATTATGTTTGTATTATATAAAAGAGTACCCTCTCTACTAAAGATACATAAATCATCGTCGCTGTTACATCCAGAAGGACATCCTCCTGGCTGATCAAACATATCATAACAATAAATTACTTGTTCTCCTCCTTCATGTTTTTCTAAAGTTATTCTTAGATCATCATTTATTGTTCCTTTTAGTATAATATATCCATCTGCCCCTATTTCTAAATCATCTAGTCCATTTTCTTGCCTTAACTGATTATAATCTCTTAAAGGCTCACATTCAACACACCTTCCATTTTCACAATATCCATTTTCACAATCTTCGTCATCTTCACATTCAGGACAAAAAGAATCTATTTTAAATTTATCAAAGTGCACGCTGTCTTCATTACCTTCAAAGTAAAATACATTTTCACCTGCATCAAAATCACATACCACTTCAGCATTATAATATTGTTCTGCACATCCAGGATCATCAAAAACATACTCATCTGAACCACATCTCAATACAAAATTCTCATTATTTTGGCCAGCTGAACCTACACCATATTCGAATTGTATTTTATATTTTCCTGTTCTTGGTAAGCTCGGTGTTGTGACTTTTATTTCAGAAGCCCCACAAGCAGAACCAATATAATAACTTCCAAAATTTCCACAAGCATCTTGATCTCCACTATAAATAATCTGACATCCTGGATTTTTTGGAGTCCAATCAGTTACATAATCACTTAACTTTGTTGTAGGATTATAACCAGAATCTAGACACATCCATCTACCCTGATAAAAGTCACAATCTAAACACTCTCCTTCTTCACAATCATAACTACACTCTTCTATTAACTCTTCTCTATCTTCATATTCACAACTATTACTAGAACAAGAATACTCTCTATATTCTTGATAAACATTTTTATCTGAACAATAAGCATCTCCAATAAATCCATCTATACCACAATCAGAATCTTCTCTACAATCAACACACTCTCCCTCTAGACAAACTCCTTCAGGACAATCAAAATCATCTCTACACTCAACACAGCTTCCATCTGCACAATAATCTTCACACTCCTCAATTAATTTAGGAGAACTTCCATTAATACACTCTCCAATTATACAGAAAAATTCTTGATAGTCTTGATAAACATCATTTTCATAACAAAAAGGATTTCCTATAAATCCATCATCACCACAATCTAAATTATCAGAACACTCTCCAACACACTCCGCATTTACACAATCAAATAAACACTGCTCTTCTTGATAATCACAATTATAAGTTATTGGATTGCATGCTCCATTAAAATTTAAAATATCTCCCTGACAATTATCTAAACATAAACTATCTAAAGGATTAACATTATTCAAAACACACTCAACCTGATTTAATTCCTCAGAACAAGACCATTGCATCTCTCCACATTCATTCATAATTCCATTTTTATCTCCACAAACCTCAA
>Ga0272441_10004340_pt1 | contig 25857 bp, 23 predicted proteins | sample SSMProp6N_FD_193582 | JGI IMG/M metagenome (GOLD analysis project Ga0272441, IMG submission 193582) | Marine sediment archaeal communities from Little Sippewissett salt marsh, Falmouth, MA, United States - SSM-Prop-6N | ecosystem: Environmental > Aquatic > Marine > Wetlands > Sediment ...
TAGTGGTAGTTTATCATTAAAACTTTTATCAAAAATAATAGAGTCTAAGCTAGTATGGGTCAAAAAATGCTTTTCAGTTATTGAGAACACAAGCCCTCATTTTGCTTAACCTCAGAACTATAAAGTTTCAGAGGTTTTTATAAGTTTTGATTAAAAATAGAAAATTGAAAAGGGGTTTATTTACCCCATTTTTCAAGAGCTTTAGCTAATTCACTATGATCTTTTGCATATTCATCAAGGGAAATACCCTTCAATGTAGCATCAAGAGCTTGTCTCATAGCCATTGCACCTTTGCGGGTTCCATCAGGATGTCCATGAATTCCTCCTCCAGCTTGTAAGATAATGTTGTTTCCACCATATTTCACTAGATTGGGGATTTTAGCTGGATATAAACCTCCAGATGCAACTGGAAAGACCTGTTTAAACTCATACATATCATTGAGTAAAGCTTCTTTTAATTTGAGTTCAAGATTCAAATCTGTATCCATCTTTCCTTGACCATAAGAACCAATATGTAACTGATCTCCCCCTGCTAATCTAACCATTTTTGCGACAGGTAACATTGAAATACCATGTAAGGGATTTCGAGTAAAAGCTGCATGCATTGTTCGATGAACATGAATAGGAAGCTTAACCCCAGGATCTGCAGCCATCTGGGCAAGTTCTTGATAACCTGTGAGTATCACATCAATCATCAAGCATTTTGCTCCGTTATCTACAGCTTGTTCAATTCTTCTCCACATAACATCGTGTTTGGCAGTAACATTTACAGCATGAATAACAGTTCTTCCAGTTTCTTCTTTAACTTGATCAAGCTTTTCTAATACTGCTACAGTTCTGTCTTCAATAGGACAGAAAGGTTGGTTTGAGAGGTTTTCATCATCTTTGATGAAATCTACTCCACCGATTGCTGCTTCATATGCCACTTCGGCCCATTCTTTTGCTGTCAAACCCATCTTTGGTTTAACTATAGTTCCCACATGAGGACGGTTTGGAAACTCACCTTTGTCGGTTCCTAATATTTTTCTTACGCCTTCAATACCAAATTTAGGCCCTGGAAAATATTCTGCAATGCTGCGTGGAAATTCAACATCTAACCATCTAATATTTCTCAAAGCACCTAATCCAAAAAGATTCCCAGCAAGCATTGATAGAATGCTTGTAATCCCTGCTTCCATATCAAAGGTTTCTAATTGAAAACCTATGGTAACTTCTCCGCTTTGGTAATCATCATGGGTTTCGAAGATCTTCTTATCTAAGACTTCAGCTCTTAGTTTATCCACGTGTGGTTTTCCCTCTGTTGTTCTCAGGTCAGTCCAAGTACCAACACTTTCTTCATCGCAAATTTCCTCTGCGGCTACATCAACACTTTTTACATGTTCCACGTAATAACGTGCAACTACTAGTTCTTTGTATTGTTCTGTTGTCATATTTAAAACCTCAATTTTAATCTTAATTACATAATTTCTTCATTCATAATCATGAATGGATATTCTTGTTTAACTACAAGATATACTGCTGATGGTGCAAAAACACCAGCTTCAGATACGATACCATCAATAAGGTCATGCGATACAGTTTCAAAAGCAGGATTAAGGAAATTTAGTCCTTCTGGTGGATTTTCCCATATTTCCTTGCTTTCTCTCATCTCTATTTCAGATAGTTTTCCAATACTTGTTTCTGGATCATATTTTAAGAGATTAATTGCAGAATAAAATGGTACATCCATTTCCTGAGCAGCAAGTGCAAGTAACCTGGTCCCTATTTTGTTGATGACTGTACCTTGGCTAGTTATCGAATCAGCACCAGTGATTATAATATCTACGTCGTGTCTGTTAATTACCCATCTCATAGCACTATCAACTACTTGTGTGGTTGTTATCCCTGCATCTACAAGTTCTTTAGCGGTTATACGCCCTTGATAACGGGGACGTGTTTCAGTGCAAAAAACTTGGATGTCTTTCCCTTGACGATGAGCTTCAAGGATAATTCCTGTTGATAATGAAGAGTGGCAATGTGTCATAATGGTACTCCCTTTCTTGATACGATGAGCACCATATTGGATAACCTTCCTCTTTGATTCTTTTAGAAGATTGATATATTCTTCTGCAAAGGATTTGACTATCTCTCTTGCTTCTTGTATGGTAGAAGCTTTTTCATGAAGGTTGTAGACTATATATCTAAGACCATTCCTTAGAGCAGGTTCTGTTGCCCTTGCAGTAGCCAGAGCATGTCGTGCTTCACCTAATTCCTTGAACATATTGTCAATAGAAGTAACCTCAAGCCTTTCGGCAAGTGATGAGAAAGCGTTAACACCTTCAATGGCTATATTAGTAGCTCCTTGAATTTTAAGGGAGCGAATGTCTTCTACAACTTGTTTAAACATTGAATCCAAATAAATCACCATAGACAATTAAAGACAATAACGAGAGGGATAATAAAGAATTGTGGTTAAACACATTTTGGTGAGGTATATAGGATTCGAACAACAAGGTAAGTTATATTAAAAGTTGTTTTTTTCCAATAACTGCTATTCCAGCTAAAGATACTATAGAGATCAGAGTAATCCAATAACTATTTCCAGTCTTTTCTGTTGAACTGCAATTATATTCGTAAACCATTGGGTAAGGGTCTGTTCTTTCTGTGCTCCCATCTATCAGATATTCTCCTTCTCCTGAATAATCACTATAATAATTGCCAGATTCTGCATCTGAATTATACCAACGACTACTATAACTATTATCAAAGCATTGAGAATTACCTGTTTCGGTTCCTTCTAAGTTGTTACAAATAAAGTAGTTTCCGTAAATTTTATTTGAAGCTGATAACCCGTCGGATATATACGCACCATATTCCTTGTTTTCTTGAAAAGTGTTATCGAGTATGTAATTATAACTAGACTCTTCAAGTATTATACCATATTTATCGTTTTTACTACAAATATTACCAGTTATAAGATGCGAATCAACATGTTCAAGATTGATTCCATAGACATTATTATTACATGTATTATTAATTAACTGTAGATTATCCTTAAAGACCTTATTAGGTATCGAGATCCAGATTCCATTTTTTAAATTATTATTACACGTATTATTCACTACCATAGATGAGCTACATGTATGGAAATGCAATCCATCTTCACTGTTATTATTACAGAAATTCCCTTGAATCACTGAAAGGTCAGTTTCGCTTATCCAAATCCCATAAGTTCCATCAGAACAATTGTTATTGATGATACTAATATTGTTACAATGAGAATTTAATATTCCTACATAATTGTACCTGCAAGCATTGTCAATCATTACAACATTTTCTAATCCATAGTTATAGAAGCCATCATCAGTATATTGGAATTCATTGCTTGAAAAGGTTGAATTAACTATTCCGTACAAATCTATACCATATCTAGAGTGTGAACATATATTTTGATGGACCAAGACTTGAAGAGAATATAAAATATTCATTCCTACTATTTCATTAAATTCACAAATATTTTCTGTAATATTTGTTTCCATTAAATATCTCCCTACGATTCCAAATTCATTATCATAACAGGAGTTGTCCATTATAGAACTATAATTTGAAGCGAACACACCTATTCCTACTTCGTTAGAAATACAAGTGTTTCTTGTTATAGTAAGATTTGAGCATAATGCAGAGTAAATCCCCCAATAAGTACAATATGAACAATAATTATCTTCTAATCCAATATAGTCTCCAGTGTTGTTGTACAGAAATATAGCTACATCTTTTGCTTGTATTTGACAATCTATTATCATAAAACACTTTGATGTGTTAAAAACTGCAATTCCTACTTCTATTCCTGTATTAATCTCCAAATTTTGAATGATAAAAGGATTTGATTTTGAGCCATTACCCAGAAAACCATAACTAATGAATGCAGTATCAGAATCTACTATAATAGGTTCACTAATAACTTTTAGAGAAGTGTCTTTTAACTTTCCAATATATAATTTGATTAAAGTATTTTGTGTTGTGATATTTGTATTAATGCTACTATTGTAAAAATCAAAGTTAAAAGCAAGTATCAAAAAAAAGAAAAAGAAAAGGAATTTTCTACTTTTCATATTTCATCTCTTCTAGTATTTCTCTCTTCTGATTTATTAATCATTCCTTTAATATTTATCATCCAAACCATGTTATATATACTTCATCACTATTTTGAGGTTCTTGTTCAAATGAAGTTCCATAACCTGCTAGTGCATTTTCAGAATAGCAGGTGATATAAAAATCTGGGTTGGAGGTAATTGGCCAAACAAGAAACCATTTCGAAGAGCTGCGAAATATGATGGGATTTTTCCATTGAAAGTTGGGCATGATCCCTCAATCTATATTGAAGATTATCAAGAAATTAAGAGCTATATTGGAAAATATAGAGAATCAATGGAATCATTTGATCTTGTAAAGAGCATATACACAATTAAAGATAAAGAACATGACGTCTATATCCATGACTTCATAGATTTTGGTGTTGATTGGTTATTAGAAGCTTTCTGGTCAGAAAGATGTTCTTTCGAGGAAATACAAAAGAGAATCGAACTAGGACCTCCAGAATAAATTTGAATGGATAAAATTTTTTAAACAATTAAAATGAGATTGGTGGGGTACGGCGGATTCGAACCACCGACCATCCGGTTATGAGCCGGACGCTCTAACCAGGCTGAGCTAGTACCCCATTTCTACTAATAATCCCTTACTCTCGTTTTTTTAAGTTTTTTCTTCTCATCTATATTATCTACTAACAGATATATACATTTCTTTAGATTTTTTGCTTTCAATTCTGTGATCTATAATGGGTTTTGGATAGTCTATTTCAGGGAGACTGTTAGTTTTAAACCAATTGTGAATATCTCTGTTCTCTACTTTTTGAAGTTCAGGAATCCATTTCTTAATATATTCACATTCCGAGTCAAACTTCTTTTGCTGTGTCCATGGATTAAAAATTCTGAAATAAGGTTGAGCATCACATCCTGTTGAAGCAGCCCATTGCCAATTTCCATTATTTACTGAGATGTCGAAATCCACCAGTTTCCTTGCAAAATATTGTTCTCCTTTTCTCCAATCCATATGTAGATCTTTTGTCAAAAAGGACGCCACTATCATCCTGACTCTATTATGCATATAACCTGTCGAATTTAGTTCTCTCATCCCTGCATCTACTATAGGAAATCCTGTTTTGCCTTCTTTCCATGCATTGAAATGACTATTATCTTCTATCCATTCGATTCTATCATATTTTTCTCTAAAGGATTTTTTGAAAACTCTTGGAAAGTAGTATCCAACTTGAGTAAAGAAATCTCTCCAGTATAGTTGTCTTATTAATGGATGTTCTCCCCCTAGCTGTGTTCTTATTTTATGATAAACTTCTCTTATAGAACATATACCAAACTTAAGATATGCTGAAAGATGAGTTGTTTTGTCCAATGCTGGGAAATCCCTCTCATACTCGTAATTTTCATATTCTATTAGATCATCTAAAATTGTTAAGCAGTTGTTATAACCACCATGAACAGATAAATTAGGGTTTTTAATTTTGAAGAATGTGTCAATATTTACGGTCTTTCCCTTATAATCAATGTTTCCTTGAATGTAGTTTTCATGATTGTTCTTTTTTGGATATTCGACACGTATTTGTCTAGCTTTATTATAATAAGGAGTAAAAACTACATAAGGTTCATTCTTTGCTGTAAAAACATCTTCAGGTGGATTTAGTAGATAATCGTTAGATTTTAGGAACTCTATCTGTTTATCTTTACAGATTTCAGCTAGTCTTTGATCCCTTTTCTTACTGAAAGGTGTATAATCTCTATTGATAAAAATTGCTTCTATATCATTTCTAGCAATTAAATCCTCTATTGCTTTCTCAGGTTTATCTAAGATGATATTTAACTTAGAATTCTTTTGATTTAGTTGATTATCTAAATCTTTCAAGGATTCTAACATAAATTGTAAAATATTGTAGTTTATGTTTTCTCTTTCAACAATTCTTTTATCTAAAATGAATAAAGGAACAACTTCATTTGATTCTTCTAATGCTTTTATCAAACCAGTATTATCAAATAACCTCAAATCTCTTCTAAAAACGAACAAAGATTTGTGATAAAGCATTTTTTCCATACAATCAAATTATGTTTAGGATAAAAGGATAATAAACTTTAGTTAATACAGTTTTTTCTATTTATTCTTCTAAGATCTTTGGTCCTGAAAGAATAGGTTTTACATATTCAATTATAGATTCAGATAAAGTGTTGATTTCCCCTTCAGAGAATTGTTCTTCACGTTTCTTAGAGCAACTTCTACACAAACCAGCAGGCAAAATTACTTTAGACACAAGATCTTTCTTTTCTCTGCTTCTGCATCTTCCACAGAGAGGTTTTCCACATTCCTCACAGGAATATTTTGCAGTTGCTCCGCAATTTAAACATATTAACACTATTTCTTCGTTCTTCTCACCAATAATTATCACAATAAAAATAAGATTGTCTGGCTATTAAACCCCAATAATTTTATGAAACTGAAAAAACTATTTCTCTAGAAGGAAATCTGCTTCTTCAGCATTGAATGAACTTCGAACAAATGGGGCAGACGCAACAAACTCAAAACCCAATTCATAAGCTGTTTCTTCGTATTCCTTAAACAAATCTGGATGTACAAACTCTTCAATTTCCAAATCTGAACTTGGAGGTTTTAAATATTGACCAATTGTTAAAATATCGCAGTTGATTTCGCGTAAATCCTTCATAACCTCAATTACTTCTTCTTTAGTTTCTCCTAGCCCTACCATCAATCCCGATTTTGTGTGGATTTCAGGATTCATCTCTTTTACTTGTTTAAGTAAACTCAATGAAGTTTTGTAATTTGATTGGGGAGTTACTTTTCTGAAAAGTCTTGGAACAACTTCAACGTTGTGATTTATTATGTCAGGTTTAGATTCAACAACAGTTCTAATGTCTCTCTCTTTACCTTTTAAATCAGGAATTAGGAGTTCTATGACTAATTTGGGATCATATTCTTTCAGTTTTTTTGTGATTTCTGCAAAATGAGCAGCTCCCCCATCTTTGAGATCATCCCTAGTTACAGAAGTAACGACAACATGTTTCAATCCAAGTTTCTTAGTAGCTTCTACTATATGATTGGGTTCCTCCGGATCAAGAGGATTTGGTTTGCCAAATTTAATATCACAGAATTTACAATCTCTTGTGCAAACATCCCCCATAACTAGAAAAGTAGCTGTTTTTTTCTCAAAACACTTTCCTATATTGGGGCACATTGATTCCTCACACACGGTATGTAAACCTAATTTTCTTAGAAGTTGTTGAACTTCCTTGATTTTCTCCCTGTCCATTCTTCCAATTCTTAACCATTCTGGCTTTCGTATTCTAGGCATTCTTTTCTATCCTCTTTTCGAATTCTTCAACTGTAATTTGCACTAATTTCATTTCGAATATTGTTTCAAACAGCTTTTCAAACCTTGTATAAACTTCTTTCATATCCAGTTCTTTCCCGAGTATTTTTTTCATCGAGATAGGTTCATACTCGGTTATACCACAAGGTACAATCAAACGAAAATGATTCATGTTAGTATTAACATTAAATGCTAATCCATGAGAGGTTATTAATTTTGAGGCTCTAGCACCAACAGCTGCAATTTTCCAAGGTCTCTCCTGATAATTAATCCAAACTCCGGGATAGCCTTCCTTTCTCCATCCTTCTAAGTTATATCTCTTCAATAATTGAATAAGTATCTCTTCCATATTCCAAACAAATTGATCTACACTAATAGATAGTCTTGATAGATTTAAAAGAAAATATCCTACTAATTGACCTGGACCGTGATAAGTTACCTCTCCTCCTCTCCTAACCTCAAGAACATCGATTCCTTCGTTTTCTAGTATTTCTTCCGTTGCTAATATGTCATCTCTTGAACCCTTCTTTCCAATTGTGAAGACAGGATTGTGTTGCAACACCAGTAAAAAATTATCAAAGTCTCTATGTTCTTCTTTGATACTTCTTACTTTTTGCTGCAATTCTAAGGAATGGCGATATTCTAAATAATCGTATTCCACAAGATAACATTTTCTCATTATTTTCTTCTTTTGAGTTACGTTTTTAGCAATTGTGGTCTGGTAGTAACTGTATTGTTCAGTAAAGTTGAAAAATAACCTATTACAGAAGTTATAATTGGTTAAAGATGGCCAAATTCTTAACAATCCTCCTAGCAGAAGCATCAATAGAATCTTTCCCTGAAGAATTGATGGACGATATCAATGTTCGTAATTATTTCTCCAAATTAAAGAAGAAGCCTTCAGAAGTAATGTTGGACATAAATTATCACAAACATTTAATTAAGAATCTTTCTGATTATGAAAAACGAGGCAGACCAGATATTGTTCACATCGCTTTGTTATCTTGCTTTGGTTCAATATTGGCAAGAGAGGAAAGATTACGAGTAATTATTCATACAATCAACGATAAAATTATTCGAATAAATCCTGAAATAAGATTACCAAAGAATATTGATAGATTTAATGGACTATTTCTTCAACTATTCAGAGACAAAAAAGTACCTCCATCAGGAGATGAAGCTCTAATGTCTTTGGAGCAGGGTAATTTGGTAGACTTAATAACAAGATTACGTAAAGAGCATGATGTTATTCTAGAGTTTAGCGTGAAAGGCGAACAACTGTCTACTTCCGAATATTCAGAAATCATTTTCAAAGCAACAAATCCCCTTTTAATATTCGGTGCATTTCCACACGGTGAAATCTCCTATATTCCGAATGAGCTAATTGATAAAAAACTTGGTATATACGGAGAGGGTTTAGATCTTTTTGCTGTGATATCACAAATTCTTGCAAGTCAGCACATGATGGATGAAAATATATTGTTGGGAAAGGACACAAAAGACGAAACTGTATCGTGGGAATAGCATACTTTTCCGGGCGTATAGCGACATCTTTAAATTTCCTCTTAAAGTCGCAGAGGTTAGGTGAAGATACTGCCACTAAAGAAGTTAGATAAATTGCTTCATCCCGATAGTGTAGCAATAATTGGAGCTAGCCCTGATAGAAAAAAGGTTGGTTATGCTGCTCTAAGAAATATGGTTTTGAGTGGATTTAAAGGAAGATTATATGCAATAAATCCCAAAGCTGAGCAATACGGAGAAATTGAGGGTGTAAAGGTTTATTCAAGTATAAACGAAATTGATGATCAAATTGACTTGGCTGTAATATGTATTCCCGCTAAATTTATTCCTAGGTTAATGGAGGATCTTGGTAAGAAAGGCGTTAAATATGCAGCTGTTATTACAGCAGGATTCAAGGAAATGGGGGGAGAAGGAATACAGTTAGAGAAAGATTTAGCCGAAACAGCTAAGAAATATGGAATAAGAGTTGTAGGTCCCAATATTCTAGGTGTTATTGACACTTCAGCACCAATAAATGCAAGCTTTGCTGAACGTTCTCCAATTAAAGGAGAAGTTGCTTTTCTGAGTCAGAGCGGTGCCTTACTGACAGGAATTTTGGATTGGAGTTGTGCAGAAGGAATTGGCTATTCTAGTTTTGTTTCACTGGGAAATAAAGCTGATTTAGATGAAACAGATTTTATTGAAGCACTTGCTGAAGATGAAAATACTTTAGCTATCTTAGCATATCTTGAGAGTATAAACAGAGGTGCTGATTTTGTTAATGTGTGTCGCGAAGTTACCAGAAAGAAACCTGTTATTGTGATAAAATCTGGTAGATCCGAAGCAGGAGCAAGAGCTGCTTCTTCACATACAGGCAGTATGGCTGGTGCTGATACAACTTACGATGTTGCTTTTGAAAAGAGTGGAGTTATCAGAGCAGATGATGCTCAAGAACTATTTGACATGGCTTTTGCTTTTAGTTACATGCCGATTCCTAAAGGAAATAAAATGGTAATTATCACTAACGCTGGTGGTCCTGGTATCTTAGCCACTGATGCAGCTGAAAAATATGGTCTTGAATTGGCAACTCTTTCAGAGGATTTCAAGAATAAACTACGAGAGTTTCTGCCTCCTGCTGCTAATTTTAATAATCCAATTGATGCATTAGGAACAGCTCAAGCAGAAGATTATGGTCGTATTTTAGAATTATCTTTACTAGATGATGGTGTAGATGGTGTTATAGTAATACTAACACCACAAGCAATGACTGAGGGACAAGAAACTGCGGATAAAATAATAGAGATACGAAATAAACATCCTCACAAACCTATTATTACAATCTTTATTGGAGGAGAAGTATTAGGTCCCAGCATTTATCAACTTAAGAAAAATAAGATTCCTTGTTTTCCTCATCCTGAAAGAGGAGTTAGGGCAATGGCGGTTCTAGCAGAATATGATCATATAAGGAATAGGCCTTTAGATGATCAAATTCCAGATTTACAAAGGGATAAACAAAAGGTTCTAGAGATATTGGAGAAGGTTAAATCAGAGGATAGAAAAAATCTTCTAGGAACAGAAGCTATTGAAGTTGCTCAAGCATACGGAATCTATACTCCTGCAACAAAACTTGCTAAATCTGCAGAACAAGCTGCTGAATTAGCTGAAGAAATAGGTTTTCCAGTGGTCATGAAGATAACAAGTCCTGATATAGTTCATAAAACAGATATCGGAGGAGTTCGTTTAAATATAAAGAGCAAGGAAGAAGCCTCTGCTACTTATGAGGAAATCATTAATAACGCAAGAAAACATCATCCTGATACAAAACTTTTAGCTGTTGATATCCAGAAAATGGAGAGGGTTGGTAAAGAGTTGATAGTTGGTTCGATGAAAGATCCACAATTTGGTTCATTAGTTATGGTTGGACTAGGGGGCGTCTATACAAACTTCCTCAAAGATGTAGCTTTTGGTCTTGCACCACTGACCGAATTAGAAGCGACTAAGATTCTGAAGAGAACGAAAACATATACACTTCTCAAAGGTGTGAGAGGAGAAGCTCCTTCAGATATTGAAGCTGTTATTGATACATTGATTAGAATATCTTTGCTCGTGCATGATTTTCCACAGATAAAAGAATTGGACGTCAATCCATTCTTTGTATACGATAAGGGTGAAGGTGTATCAGCTCTAGATGTAAAAATCACAATTGAGTAACCTTTGTTACTCTTTCTTGTGTATTATGAATGTATTATTTTCGTAATTACTTTTTCATATAACCTTTTGTAAATCGCTTTAAATTTTAATAAACAGCATTTTAGAAGAATAACAGATTTCTATTAGAATGTTAGGTCTCACTCAAGTTGTTTGTCCTTCAATCCTTCAAAAACTATGAAACCAGTTTTTAGTTTTTCAGCTTCTTCCTCTGACAATTGTATTGTCTCAAGTTTGGACTCATCTGCTGGGATGATTGATGAATTCCCAAAAGGATCTTCCACCACTATGTCGATTGGTTTATTCTTATCGATGTATCCATCTATCATGTTAATATAATTGATAATTTTTATCCTTTCATCTTGATTTTCTGCATCGTTTAATAGAAATCTTACCTTTCCTTGTATATCTCTCAAAATACCTTCGATATTCTTAATAAATCCATCTGCATTAGGTCCGGGTTCAATCATAGCTTCAATCTGAGGAAACCTAATTGTACCATTTGCGGCTCTGATTATTTTTGTAGTATAATCTTGTTCATTCTCTGCATGGTAAATATATCGCATAGGATCTTTAACTGATAAATTTATAAAATCATTAACCTTGTAATGACAATCCAAACAAGTTAGATTGAAGAACCACATCTGAGGAAAATGTGGAATGTCCATTATTTTTTGTATGACTTTAGTGTTGTTACTTTCACAAACTGGACATGGTGTTTTCATAAAGTCTGTTTCTAGTTCCTCAGATGACATATAATCGTTCTAGTCTTGTTCCTTCCTCATTTAAAGATTCAGTTATCCTAAGAAATTATGTTGCTATCTCTTCAGTTAAATCACATACTTTGTGATAGATTTTTGAAGAACTAGTTAAAGAATCTATTAGAATGAAAGAACTAACTGCAATCTATGAAGAACTTTATGGCCACTATGGTCCTCAAAACTGGTGGCCAGGGGAAGGTTTAGAGATTGCAGTAGGAGCAGTACTTACACAACAAACATCTTGGTCTAATGTGGAAAAAGCTCTATGTAAGATTAAAGAAAATAAGTGTATGAATTTAAATTGCTTACACACACTTCCAATTTCTAAACTGGAGGAGTTGATTAAACCTAGTGGATATTACAGGATTAAAGCTCAGAGAATAAAGAATCTCATTGACCTATTAATGAAGAATCCCATTCCAAATCGAAACATGTTGCTTGGTGTTAATGGTATTGGCAATGAGACAGCAGATTCTATCCTTCTTTATCAATTCGAGCAACCTTATTTTGTTATTGATGAGTATACTTTTCGTATTTTGGAAAGACTTGGTATTTATAGAGGAAGAAATTATTTAGAACTCCAAAGAATATTTATGGAGAGTATTCCAAATGATATACAGATATACAAAGAGTATCATGCGCTTTTGGTTGTACATGCAAAAAGCTGTTGCATCAAACATAATCCAAATTGCCTAACATGTCCTCTTAAGAGTAGATGTAAATACTATATGAAAACAATGAGTGATTAAGATGTTCCTTACAAAAGATCAAGAGTCAATGCTAAATGGGGAGAAAGGTGAAGCTCTGGCAAAATGTACTAAACTCATTGTGAAAGTAGGAGAATTATACGGTGCAGAAAAACTAATACCTATAAAGAGTGCTCAAGTTGCTGGAGTGTCTTATCTAACAGTAGGGGATTCAATCTTCTCTTTTCTTGAGTTATTCTCAAAAGATAATATCAAAGTAAGGGTTCCAAGCTGGTTAAATCCTTCAGGGATGGATAAGGCTAGATGGAAAGATATGGGTGTTTCGAGCGAGTTTGCAGAGAAACAGAAGAGAATAATTAATCACTATGTAGAGATGGGGATAAAACCCACACTTACATGCACACCTTACTTGATTGGTAATGAACCCTCATTTGGAGACCATTTATCTTGGAGTGAGTCTTCAGCAGTTTCAATAGCGAATGGCTTTTTTGGTGCGAGAACTAATAGAGAGGGAGCCCCTTTAGCTCTTGCTTCAGCAGTCATTGGTTTAACAGCTGATTATGGGTTACACAAAGACGAAAATAGAGTTCCCAAGGTTATAGTTGATGTTCAAGCGGGAATAAAGCACTTTTCTGATTATTCAGCTTTGGGATACTGGTACGGATCATACTATAAAGGTGTTATTCCATTCTTTAAAGGATTGAAGAGCTCCGAAGTTGACCAAATAAAAATGTTAGCCGCAGCTATGGCAGCTTCAGGGAGTGTTGCTCATTTTCATATCGAAAATCAAACTCCAGAATCGAAGTTTATAGATTTGAAATCTGTTGACGAGAAAGTAGTTTTTTCTGAAGAAGATAAAAAATCCATATATTCTATATTTGACCAGATAAAGGAAAATGTAAATCTAGTTGCAATAGGATGTCCTCATGCAAGTGTTGAGGATTTAAAGAAGATTTATTCTCTTGTTCAAAATAAGGTTTTGAAAAGGGATGTTAGTTTTTGGGTTTTTGCTTCAAGAGGTATTGTTGAAGGAGAAGAAACCAACCCCCTTATTCATTACTTAGAAGAGAAGGGTATCAAAGTTTTTGCTGATTCGTGCATGGTTGTATCACCTGTTGTAAGGGCAAATTATGAAAATATAATAACTAACTCAGCAAAAGCAGCTTTTTATCTTACACGTGAAGGGAAAACTAAAGTTAATCTTCAATCTTTAGAACAAATATCTGAGGTGGTATTTGAATGAAAAAACTCAGGATTAGACCTATTGTTGAAGGAAAAGTTGAAGGAGAAGCTATTGTTTCACCTGTGTCTATTTCTTTTCTAGGTGGAGTTGACTCAGAAACAGCAACAATCATAGATCAAGATAATCCTTTATTTGGCGAGAGTATAGCGAATAAGATTTTCATATTTCCAGATAGTAAAGGTTCTACAGTAGGATCCTACGTTATTTATGGTTTGCGTGTAAATAACGTGGCTCCTGCTGCATTTATTACAAATCATGCTGAACCAATCGTGGTTGCTGGTGCAATATTGGCAGATATTATCTTAGTGGATAAACCAGATGAGGATTTTATTCGTAGTATTAAAAATGGAGATATAATCTCTATAGATACAAATGAGAAATATTTGACTATAATAAAAAAAGATTGAAGGTTCTATTACCTTCTTTTCTTACCCTGTTGATCAGAGAGTAATTTTTGAAACTCATCTCTTAAAAGAGATTCTTGTTCTTGTAGTGCTTGTCTTCGAGTTTCATCTAATTTATCTTGTAATGCTTCTAAAGCTTCTTCCTTTTCTTTGTTCTTTTCAGCTATTAGGTCTTCCATTTCCTTTTTGTGCTGTTCTTCAAGCTGCTCAATAAGCTCTTTCTGATCTTTTTCAAATTGAATTCTAGCGGTAGTTTGCAAACGAGCTTTTTCGTCTTCAAAAGACTGTTTTAAATTATCAATTTCTAATAGATGATCCTCGTCTAATTGAGATTTTTCTTTATCCATTTCCAATTTTGCTGCTTCAATAGCTGTTTGTATTCTTTCCTCAATTACTTTATCACGAGCGTCATAAACAAGCTCTAGAAACTCTTTACTTGAAACTTCCTCTATAATTGCATGAAATTGTTCTATAGCTTTAATATTAGTATGAGCAGTTTCAAATTCCTCATTAGATAACATTATTTCAGAATCTTTGATCATCTTGTCTACAAAGCCTGTCATTAAATCAACAGCTTTCTCTGGGATAATGTCTATTGTATTTAAATTAGATTTAAGCTTTAATCCCTTCTCTGCAAGTTCTGCAAGTTCTACCTCATATCCTTTGATAATGCTTTTCTCTCTGAAAACAAGTTCATAAGGTCCAATCATCATAGTTTGTTTAGTCTGAAGTTGATCATAAAAACTTACATTTGCACTAAGTTCATAAATGGCTTGACCCTCTTTTGGAATCCCTTGAATGATTAACTTCTGTTCAGTAGAATGTTTAGCTGGTAAAGCTTCTATTGTGATTTCTCTACCACCTTCTAAAATCTCAATACCCTCTGGGATGTTTAATTTGAATACTAAATTGTAGGCATCTCCGTCACCCTCGTTTTCAATGGATAAGACTAAATCGTTAGCTTCTCCAAAAACTAGATCTCTAGTAACTTTAAGTTCTGGAACAATTCTTGGCAATTTCACTTTGGACCTAAATGTTGTTACAACTGTATCCATAGCACTGTCTATAGCAGAAAAGAATAACTCGCCCATAATTTGAGATAATCCTGGTTTAAGATAATTTCCTACTAGTTGTTGTGCATTCAACAGAGATGTTGTATCTGAATCCTTTACAGCCTTAATTGCATGTCCTGCAGAATATAGTATTTGTTGAGCTCGAGTAAAACCAGGGTCATCCTTAATTTGTTCAATGTATTGCTTATACAAATCTTCTGCAGTCTTATAGTCTTCAATAGAGAACAAGAAGAAACAAGCTGTAGAAATGAGAATTATTCCCCGATCATATTCATTCCACATTAAATATTCTTGAGCAGCATTAACTAAATCGTCTACTACAGCTTTTGTAGCTGCTACCCAATCATCTTTAGAATCAAGTTTCTTAAAGATATACGAAACATAATAAAGATTTTGAGCACTCATACGAAACTGTTTTTTCTCTTTATTTTCTTCTGATGCTCTGATGAAGTTCTTTATAGCTTCATGATACAAATCTTCTGCTTGAGCCAAACCCCTTGTAGCTTCCTGATTCTTGGCAGCTTCCAAATACTTCCTTGCTGAGTCAGAGAAGTTAGCACTTTTGAATAAATCACGAGCTTCTGACATTAATTTAGCAAGGTCCTCGTCGTATGATTTTTCCATAACTTTTACCCTTCTATACGTTTTGGCTTCTGCTTTATTACGTTTTCTATGGTATTCAAACAATATATTTCTCAAAATGCGTAATGTCTATTTTCTAAATAAGAATGAAATAGGTGAAATGTCTTTAGACTTCAAGCAAACAAAATAGTGGTGGACCGGGCGAGATTCGAACTCGCGGCCTCTTCCATGCCAAGGAAGCGATCTTCCAGACTGATCTACCGGCCCATTAAAATACATTCAATTATTGTAATTGATGAGTCCTTAACCATGGCTTTAATTGTTGAATCTAGTGCTTATGCCAAGCATAGTTTCTTATCTTTGTAGACCTTCCGAATCCACAAGATGCACATTGTTTGTGTCTTCTATGGAAGGATCGATTACCGCATCTTCTACAGATAATATGGGGGGCTTTCTTGTTATGTTTCCCAAATGATGGTGTTCCTTTAGTCATTTTACTTCCTTCTTTCTAGATTTTATTTCGGAGGAGGGCTAATCATAATGACATTGTCACCACGTACAATGACATCTCCTAATTTTGCAGCTCCTTCTTGTGCTATCTCTTCAGCGTTTTCTAGTGTTAGATTTAGATGGATATCGTAATTCTTCAAAATTCCTCTCATTCTTCGATTACCGCGTAATCTGATTAATACACGTTTTTCACGGGCTTGATTTAAGATATCCATCGGTTTACTTGTTGACATAGTTATTACTCCAAAACTATACGAAGTCCAGCTTAAAGATTTTAATATAAAACTTTTTGTCATGTAGTAAAAACATGACTAAGTCAAAATTAATAATCAACCTAAGGAATATCGAATATATTTAAATTGATGAGAGAGAAAAAATATTACTTGAGCTTAAATCCTCCTCGAAGTGCTGATGGGGTAGGAGGGTACGTGATGTACCCCCATAGAGTGTGTGTAGACCCACAAGAAATGAAACACACGATTCCTATGAAATCTGCTCAACTATGCTCAGTTAATATTTGAGCATGAATGTAAAACTCATCATAAAACTTTCTATGCAGTAAAAGACTCTCTCCTCTTTAGTTAGAAATCGTTACCTTTAAGTAGAGAATGGCTTGCTTCCTTCTTAAGTTATTATTGATATAAGGCGAAACTAATGAGTACTGAATTTGTAAGCGTTGATTTGCTTGTAGAAGGAGGCAAAGCTTCACCCGGAGGAGCCATGGGTCCAGCTTTAGGTCCTCTTGGTATAAATATTGGTCAAGTTGTTCAAGAGATCAACACAAAGACTCAAGCTTATTCCGGAATGAAAGTTCCTGTGAAAATAACTGTTAATAAGAAAGCAAAAACCTTCGAACTAGAGATCGGAATTCCTCCAGCTTCGGCGTTAGTGCTAAAAGCGGCAAATGTCCCCAAAGCTTCTGGAACACCCAATACAGAAATAGTAGGGAACATTACTTTTCCACAATTAATTGATGCTGCTAAAGCCAAATGGAACGATTTATCAGCTAGCACCATTGGTGCAGCATGTAAGGAAATTCTTGGAACTATGGTTTGTATGGGTGTAACTTGTGAAGGAAAAGATCCTAGAGAAGTACAGAAGGAAATTGATGAAGGCAAATACGAAGATCTTCTCAAAGAAGCAGAAATGTGATTTTGCTACAGTTAATCAACAGAACAAATAAAAATGTGAAATAAAAACAATAAATGAGGCAAATAACATGAGTAAACTAGTTGCTAAAACACGAAATTTCTTTGTAAATAGTCGCAAAGTGCTTCGTCATGCTAAGAAACCCAGTAGAAGAGAATTATCAATTACAACTAAAATGAGTGCATTAGGCATCATAATCGTTGGAGTAATTGGATATGTTATTAGTCTAATATTTAATGCTATAATGGGAACATTTTAACAACCAAACAATCATGAAAAAATAGAAGTGATAAAATGCCTATCTATGCCCTAAGAACAACAATTGGTCAAGAACATTCTTTGAGTGAACAACTTGCTCGAAGAGCTGAAAGGAGACCACATCTAAAGATTTTCTCGGTTTTAGTTCCGGGAGGACTTAAGGGTTATATCTTTGTTGAGGCTAACTCAATTGATGATGTCGAATTGTTGGTCGAAGGCATGAGACATGTTCGAAAGAGACCCAGAGCTTCAAGGGCTCAGGAAATTCCAATAGATGAACTTGATCACTTCTTAATACCGAGACCTGTCATAGAAGGTATAGATATTAATGACATTGTTGAGGTTATTAACGGACCCTTCAAGGGTTCAAGAGCAAGAGTTCTTGATATTAATGTTGGAAAAGAAGAAGTTACAGTAGAGCTCCTTGCTATGGATTTACAGATTCCAGTTACAATTTCTGGAGAATCAATTAGAGTGGTTGAGAAATCCACAGAAAAAGAAACAGAAGAAGAATACTTATTGTAGATTCTTTCTTATTTTATTTACTAAATTTTTATCTTTTTATCTAATCTTCCCCATTCATAGATAATCTTCCAGTGTAGGTTTTTCTTTAGCCATCTTAATTGGCCTAGCAAATATCTTGAGTTTTTGTCTAACAACCGATGCAAACTCTGAATCAAATCCGTAAAGCGTATACACCCTTTTTGGATTAATAGCTTCCACGTGATTGAGAAGTTCAGAGCAGTTTGCATGCATTGATAAAGGAAAAGCTTCGTCAAAATTAGAAAAAGCAAAACGTGAAGCTTGCCCAGTTACAATACTCCTTGTTGTCTTAAGGGATCTCAAAAATTCTGGCATTTTCTTTAAAGCTCTTGGGAAAAGGATCACACTGTTTTCCGCCTTGAATTCTGTATCGTTTAAAATATCAAAAGTATTCCATTTGAGGTTTATTCCTTCTTTCTTGTAAATCTTGTTGATCTGATTTGTTCTCTCATCGCAATAGATATCTATAGAAAGCATTTCATTTAGAAAGGCGATTAATTCCTGCGCACCACCAAGATGACCAATATTGATAACTGGTAACTTCTTTTTCTGAAGACTATCCGTAATCCATTTTAGAATAGACATCTTAATCCTCTCTCTAGAATCAAATAGCAGGTCTGGTTTTCCATAAGTTGATTCAATGATTAAGATGTCAATATCGTCATCAGGAATTTCTGCCTTTGGAACGGTAATCATCGTATTGGTACTAATATCTCCAGTGTAACAAAACGTTAAATCATCGAAGTAGAAAATAATTTGAGCTGCACCAAGTAGATGTCCAGCAGGAATGAATTTTATTTCCACATCATTTACATTTATTGCTTTATTGAGATTAACAAAATGAGTATTTTTCGGTTTTTTAGCTGTTAAGCTTTCAAACAGTTTACTAGCTATTTCCGTCGAAAAAACTTTGATTCCTTCGTTCGGGAAAGCAATTGAATGGTCAGTATGTGCGTGTGTAATAAAAGCAACATCACTATTTACAGCAGCTTTAGTTGATGTAGGGTCAGCTATAAAGGTTTGATTTGATGGTTTTGATAGAAATTTAATTCCACTTTCATACTTGAATAAAGTAGGCATATTTGACCCCTAATTCTTCTGTAGGTGATGAGAACACATTAAACTATAGTATTAAGTTTTTACTTGTTCCTAAGCATCTTCCAGTTCCTTAGCAACTGCATCGGTTATAGCTCTAAACTTAAGTCCGAGCATCATAGATCCTTCGAATTTAAGTTCTTTTGCCATATAAGCTGAAGCAGCGTTGATTGTTCCTGCGAAAATCCCACTTGCAATAGAAGAATCCATGATTATTGTAACATCAGGATTTTCAACAATTTCTTCTCCAGTTGAAAATACTCCATTCTCAATTTTTATGAAATAATGAATATCTTCTCCGATTGAGATTTGAAACAACAACTTTGTTTTCTTGTTCTTTTTCTGTATTTTTTCATTTTCGTTGCAGATTTGTGTTAACAAGTCAAGATAACTTGGAATATCATCATTAGTAAACGTGCGTCTCTTAATCTTTATATTCATTAAAGATTTTAAATCCCCCTCTTTTACATCTAAATCATCTGAATAAAGCACATCTGCTTCTTCAGTTTCTACAATGAGCCCTAATTCATAGCCTTCTTGGGTTGAATCGAGTATTTTTCTGGGGTGAACCTCTTTACAATCTCCAATCTTGAAAACTCTTTTCACATTATTTTTTGCTATCAGCTCACTTTCTAATGATGGTTGAGCTGAAGTTATGATAAGTTCATCAAAATCGATTATTACTTCTCGTTCATCTTGTGTTGCGATTATTTTGTTTTTCTTTATTTCAAGTACTGTTGTTTCAAGCATCACATCTGTTTTATCGTCTTCTTCAATAGTTGGGATAACCTCTCTTGCAACCAAGGAATACATATCAGTTCCAAGTCGTTTGTTCTCTGATAGTAGGGTTAGTTCTTTGTTAGCACAAGACAAAAATTCTGCTAATTCAAGACCGATCATATCTCCTCCCAAAATAACAATTTTCTGCCCCTTAGGAACATTTCCACCAAAAATTTCGGAATAATACTTGAAATTGCTCTCTTTAATTCCCTTAATGTCCGGTAATTTGGGTGAAATGCCTGTAGCCAATACAACAATTTCGGGATCAAATTGTTTTAGAACACCTTCTGTAAAAGGTGTACTAAGTTTAATGTTGATTTGAAGTTTCTTTATAACATATTCAAAATAATCAATTAGATTTTGTACTTCTTCCTTCATAGGAGCAGCTTTTGCATATTTTAATGAACCTCCAATCGAATCTTCTTTTTCTACTACAAGAACATCATGTCCTCTTAATTTGGCTACTCTTGAAAATTCTAATCCTGCAGGACCAGCGCCAACAACTAAAATCCTTTGTGGATTTTCTGATACACCTATCGTTTCATCTGAAGCAGTAAGATTGGGGTTGATTGAACAAAGAACAGGCTGTTCGGTCATAATTTGATTTAAACAAGCATTACAGCCAATACATGTTCTAATAGATTCAGTATGGTTTGATTTAACTTTATTCGGGAATTCTGGGTCAGCAATCACAGCACGACCAATAGCAACTAAATCTGCTTTATTATTCTGAAGAATTTCTTCTGCAACTTCAGCAGTATTTATTCTACCAACCACTGCTACTGTTGTATTTTCCAGAGAATCTTTAACGAGTTTAGCATTATCTGCAAAACATCCTTTTGGATAGTTCATGTAGGGAACAACAGGAAATCTAGGACTGTCAAAAACACCACCTGTTATATTGATTAAGTCAATTCCTTCTCTCTCTAATATCTTAGCAATTTGGATAACATCCTTGATTTCTAGTCCTTCTGGAATGTAATCACTACCATTCAATCTAAATCCAATAATGAAATCATTACCACATTTCTTTCTAACTTCACGAATAATTTCTACAGCAGCTCTCGTCCTATTTTCAAAATTTTGCCCGCCATATTCATCTGTTCGCTTATTAGTTCTTAGAGAGAAGAATTGGTTTAATAAATAACCGTGTCCTGCATGAATCTCGACACCATCGAATCCAGCTTTCTTTGCTCTTAAACAAGCAGCACCATACCCCTTAACGATCTTAGATATCTGCTTGGTTGTTAAAGGAACAGGCATTTCTCCAGACATCTCAAAAGGTACAGCTGATGGAGCAACAGCTTGCAGACCTATCATGTAGGATGAAGCTTGAGCTCCAGCGTGATAAATCTGGAGAAGAGTGTGAGCCCCATGTTTTTTAATTGTATTTACCAATTCTTTGAATTTAGGTATTCGTTTATTACTATCAATACTGAGCATTGTAGCGGTTCCAGCTCCTAGTTTGTCAAAATAGGCTCCTTCAACCACTATCAAACCAATACCTCCCTTTGCTCTTAATTCATAATAGTCTATGAGTTTATCGGGAATATTACCTTCCTCATCACCAAAATTTGTATCCATGCCAGGCATGAGCAACCTATTTTTCAGTGTAATTTGATTTAATTGAAAAGGTTCAAACAATTTCATCTGACTTATCTCCTTACAAAGAATTAGAGCTGTGAAGAATAAAAATCTTTGTTGGCATCTATTTTGAATAAGATTAAAGTATGTAATATTTCAAGATATCAAGAGAGTAATGGTTAAAGAAATACCTCTTTTCAGAAAATATCCAAAACTAAAGGAAATTCCATGGGTGTCTGTAGTTGATACACCTACATCCGTTCATAGAATGGAACAAACAGAAAAGCAGTTGAAGCATAAGGACATTTGGGTAAAGAGGGATGATCTCTCACACGATGTGTATGGTGGAAATAAACCAAGAAAATATGAGTTCGTTTTTGCTGATGTTTTAAAAAGGAAAAAAACGAGGATATTTACTCAAGGAGCAATTGGTACAAATCATGGCTTGGCTACAACTGTTCATGCAAAGAGATTTGGATTGGAGACGCATCTATTTCTGCTTGAACAGGAACCATCACCCACTGTTTTGGAAAATCTACTTTGCCATCATCATTTTGGTGCAAAACTAAATTTGATGAAAAACGAGCGTCAAAGAAAACGGATTATCAAACTTCGACTTTTCCTTGATAAACATGCGTATTTTATAGTTACTGGAGCAAGCTCCCCCTTGGGAACTCTAGGTTTTGTAAATGCGGCATTTGAACTTGTAGAACAAATTGAAGAAGGATTAATTCCAGAACCTGATGTGCTTTTTATTACAGCTGGATCTCTTGCAACATGTGCAGGTATAGTGCTGGGGTTGGAGTTAGCTCAAGTGAAAACCAAAGTGATAGGGATTGGAGTTACAGATCCTTCTTGGAGTTCTAAAGAAGCAACAGTAGATTTAGCTTTGAAAGCATTAGCAATCATGAGGAAAAAGGATCATTCCATTCCCAATATAGCTAAAACTATTTCAGACCGCTTAATTATAGATCATTCCTACTTTGGAGGAACTTATGGAGCTTCAACAAGTGAGGCAGTGGAAGCAATTGAGATGGCGAAGAATGATAAACTTAAACTTGAACATGTCTATACTGGCAAAACACTAGCCGGGTTAATTGATTATATTAGAAAGGAAAAGATATTGAAAGATGAAGTAGTTCTTTATTGGAATACAAAAAGTTCTGCAGATTTAACCTATATTACTGAGAAGATGAGATATCGAGAATTACCAAAGGAATTTCATAAATTCTTCAATATGCATGAAAGGATTAAAAAATAAATTAATGTTGAGAATCAGCTTACCTCGAACAATCATAAATCAGCCAGGGGTAACCAAATCATCTTCTCAACATTATTAACTTCTTCTTGGTAAAATATAATTTTTGGGTTTGGTATGAATATTTTAGGCAGAAATATAAGAAAATAAGAGGTATCTTATTGTAAGGTCTAGAGTACTATCTAGGAACCCTATATACAATAAGAGAGACCATACAAGAAGGGAGGTAAGTTTCTTTCTATCCAAATCCTCGGATTCTGTTGAAAACTAAACTCTTTACAGTTACGGGGAAAGCTTGACCTGAATAAAGTGGTGCTCCTATGTCTATCCAGTCCCCTTCTTTTAATTCTAATTCATCCATACAAATCAAATTGTCTTGTAATGATGTATCTCTTCGAAGAGCTATGCCTACGGACCCTCCCATGTCTTGATCAAAGATGAGTATCACCATTTTGTTATTAGCAATAGAATTTGGTAGAGCTTCTTCTATAGCTTTAGCAAAATCTGTAAGATAGAAGTTATTCCTGTAGATAGGATCTTTGAAGTATAAAGCCACTAAATCTTCACCTTCCTTCATATCAAATCGTTTGAACGCAATTTCTATTTCTTTCTTTAGTTTCTCAGAACTGAAATTCTCTTTTCTAATATTCACATTAATAACTGGTATGTTTTCAAGTGGGAACAGGATGCTTTTATCGAAATAACATGTGGAACCAGATACTGAAAGTGAAAATGCACCAGCTCCTATCACTGTTGCTCTGATTTTGTTTTTGGGTTCAAAAATTGATAATTGGTGTTCTTTCATTAAAAGCTGAATCTCTTCCGCAAGATAAACACCTATGTCATTATAAGCATTCAATGTTTCATAGATATTTTCTGGTACATAGATAAACTCTGCAACTCCGCCTGAGAAAGAGTATTCATCAATAGGGATTGAAAAATCTAAATCTTCTGTCATCATAAGATATTTAGAAATCTTGCTTTTAGCGGGTCCTTTCATAACCTCAATCAAGGCTTTAGCATATTCCTTAGCAATTAACTTGACATCTTCTTCTGGTATAATGTCTCCTATCTTATAATCTAAATTAAGTTCCTTCAATACAAATTCTGTAGGTTCATCTATCCTCCAGATTTTGAAATCCTTGTCAATACCAAGTAGCCTTCCTCCAACATTAATACAAGAAGTACCTACAACTTCTCCTTTGGATGCGATTGCTAGATTACTGGTTCCTCCACCAACATCTACATTAAGAATAGTATATCTTCCCTCATCTAAAGTATAATCCACAATACCACTCCCCATTGCTCCTAAAAGAGATTCGAAATTTGGTCCTGCTGCTGCACTGACGAATTTTCCAGATGTGGAGGATAGTCTCCTAACTATTTCCTCTGCATTCTGTTTCTTAGCTGTTTCACCTGTAACAATAACTGCCCCAGTATCCACCATCTCTGGTGTAATTCCCGCCTTCTCATATTCTCCCTCAAAGAACTTAACTACAGCATCTATGTCTATTGTAAATCTATCAATCAGAGGAGTATCAATAGTATTCCCCTCATATATTATTTCACGTCCAACAAGATAAAAACGGTTGGACATATTCATGAAACTCCTTTCTCTTCTAAGAGTCAAAGCTGAAAAGATAAGATGAGAAGTAGAAGAACCTACATCAATTCCAACACTTAAAACATTCAAGTATTCTCCAATATCATCATTTGCTTGACCAATAATCGCTGGAAAAATTTCTGCCATTCTTTTATTGTTCTGCTCTAGTTTTTCTAGTTCTTCTTTTGAATACCCCATCAGTTCTCTCGCTGTTTTAACTTTGAAATCTGCCTTTTCACTTTTTAGTTCAAAAGAATCTTCTGTTATATTTACAATCCTTATCTCTAGCTCTTTATCATGATGTTTTGGTAATTTGATTGTTTCATCTGAATTAAGTAGTTCTTCCTTGAGATTTTCAGGAATGTCTTGAAATTCCTTACAAACAGTACAGAAGAATTTGATTGTGGTTGTCTCATCACTGCCTGGCATGACTGGACCATCTTCTGAGGGACGACGGATTTTGTTGTCTAACTTTCTTTGTATACCAGCTAATGTGAGATCAAACATTTCTACCATTCTATCGCACATGTTATCAAATATCTGACCAGGTTCCATTATTACTTCAAGTGCGGGTTTGAATTCAGAAATAAGTCGATAAAAGCGTTGGATATCTGTTGTATCTTCTTTTTCATGTTGTTTTATTAATTCATTGTATTTGTTTTCGAAGATATCTTTCAGTTCTTCTGAGTTCTCTTTATTGTATTTATCCAAGAAAGCATGAACTGTGCCAACAATATACCATCTTTGAGTTTCGATATCCACTTTGATGTTTGATTCATCAGCTGATTTTTCAAGCATGAATCAAAACAGAAAGCATTTAATATAAATACATTTTTATAATAAAAAAATACAATAATGTATTATGAGTGAATCCAAAAATCGGAGAACAATGATTGAAAGAGCTAAGGCAATATTCGATTTAATAGAAGATATGGATGAACCCATGCCGAAGTCACAATTTCAAGATATAGGTCTAAATCCAGCAACAGCCGATAAGTGGTTAGAACTTATTTTGTATATTCAAAAACAACCTCGAATTCGTTTAATAAAAACAAAGAGAACTACCATAGTAGAAAAACATGAACAAAAATTTCACACAATGAGTAGGGAGATATTCATGGATTCTACCAAAAGTTATGAGGAAAGATTCAATGCTTTACGTGACTATTT
>Ga0272441_10004341_pt1 | contig 25853 bp, 25 predicted proteins | sample SSMProp6N_FD_193582 | JGI IMG/M metagenome (GOLD analysis project Ga0272441, IMG submission 193582) | Marine sediment archaeal communities from Little Sippewissett salt marsh, Falmouth, MA, United States - SSM-Prop-6N | ecosystem: Environmental > Aquatic > Marine > Wetlands > Sediment ...
GTAGGGCAACTGTACCGGATACAGGCCGTTGCGCTGATACACATCGATGAAGTTGACCCCCGCAGCCTCCACCTGGACCACGACCTGTCCCGCTGCCGCTTCCGGTACGGGCAGGTCGGTCAGCTCCATGACCTCCGGACCGCCGTTTTTCCGGATCTGAATCGCTTTCATATTTGACATCGTTACCATAGGTAACAAAATACTTACGAAGCGGCTGAAGCGGCAAGATTAGAGTCGACAGGCAGGACAATCGACGGTATCAACAGCGCAGCGTTGCCCAGATTCCCCGCCTGCTGATGGAGCACGGCCGGATCTGGGCTCAGAGCTGCCCGGCGCTGAGGCTTCCGGGAAACAGGGTGGCGAAAAAGAAGACGATCTGCTGTTCTTCCAGGTAAAGCGAATCGATTCGAGCTGCTTCGGAATCGGCAGTGATGGATGCCTGCTTCAAGATCTTTACAGGATCCTCCACCTGTACCTTGCGCAACCAGAGTGTGAGCATCAGCCGAAGCAGCAGCTCTACGGAGCGGGGATTGTCCGCCTCTTCGAGCAAGAAAACGATCCCCAGCTCATAGCCCTGGCCGCGGCGCCGAGCGCTGATCCATCCCTGACGGATCGGCAGATTCTGCAGGAGTTTTCCCGGATCCTGGGAGGAGGGAGCCGTTGCGGCTGATGCAGCCTGGAGCGAAACCGCAGCGACCGGGTCGGGGATGTATACGAAGATGTCCGCGGTTTGCAAGTCCCCGAGAGCTCGCGCCGGGAGTCCCTGGGCTTTGGGGGCGTGTAGCCGTCGCAGCAATGCCTCGACGCCCGCCGGATGATACCCGGCAGGAGCGTCGACCGCCAGATCACCTTCTGCCTGAGCTCCGGCGCTGGCAAACAGAACCCCCCGCTGCGGCACGGCGATCTCCAGTTGCTCCTTCCGCCAATAGGTTCTATGGGACCAGTGGGAGCTGCTGAAACCCCGGCCGGGTGTTCGCTCCAGCATCATCCTCTCCCAAGAGGGGTCGAGGTTGAGCTTGCAGGCTACCGATCCCGGGGACAGCTGTCCAAGAGCGATCAGGGAGAGCTCGGGCAGCTTGCCCGCAGACGCCCCCGGGGAGAGACGGATACGGGCATGCACGCGCTCCAGATTGCCGATGGCCCGTTTCAACTCCGGGCTCTCTCCGCCCTCGGTCAAGGCCAGGACTTCGAGCAACCCCAGGGATGAGGCCACGTCTGCAGAGACGTAGAGGGAATCAGGGGTCAGATCGGGAAGGACACCGAGCCAGCCGCCGGCCGTTTCAATGGAGGGAATGGTGGCGCAGGACAGTACCAGCACAGATAGCAAAGCTATCAAAACGCACAACGAGAGGGCTGGCGCAGGTCGCGAAGCAGCTGCGGGGGTTATCTGGGCTTGGTGAGTTTTTTCAGAGAAACGAAGCATGGCTCCTTCCCGCACTCGATTTGCACCGCCCCGCCCTGTTTTGCCCACTTCCAGGAAACGGCAAGTGTTTCGCCCTTCAGCATATCTTCGTTGGCCTCCACGGCCTGCTTGATCTGCTGGCTACCGGAAAGGGAAAGCGCGATTCGATCGGTCACCTCCAGGTCCAGTTCTTTGCGCAGGTTCTGGATTCCCCGGATCAGATCCCGGACCATTCCCTCCTGAATGAGCTCATCGGTCAGCTCCGCATCCAGAGCCACGGTCAGGGAATCTTCGTTGAGAACCTTCAGGTTTTCCCGCTCGACCCTGGCGATGATCACTCCCTCTTCGGTCAGGTCAAAGACCCGCTTCCCGATCTCGATGGACAGGGTGGCTCCTTCCAGAAGCGACTGGATCTCCCGCATGGACAGGCCCTCGATTCGGCTTGCCGCCGCCTTCATATCCTTACCCAGCTGTTTTCCAAGGACCTTGTAGTTCGGCTTGGCCGTATACTCGACAAGCTCCTCCTCGTTCTCACGGAAAACGACACTGCGTACGTTCAGCTCATCCTTGATCAGCTCCTCCATCTCGATGAGGATGCGTTTTTCCTGCTGGTTTTTGGTTACCAAATGCAGTGCTTTCAGAGGCTGCCTGGTTTTCAGGTTGTGCAGCGTTCGTAAAGCCCGGCCCATGGAGACGGCCCGGCGGGTCAGATCCATCTTTTGCTCCAACTCCAGATCCCGGCGTTCCGAATCATAGGTCGGAAAATCGGTGAGATGCACCGATTCGGGTAGCCCCTTGGCCTTCAGGTTTCTGTAGATCTCCTCGGTGATGAAGGGAACGAAGGGAGCGGCCACCTGCACAAGGGTGATCAAGACGGAGTACAGCGTCTGATAGGCCTGACGCTTGTCCGCGTCGTTGCTACTGCTGGATCTCCAGAAACGCGGACGGCAGCGGCGGATGTACCAGTTGTTGAGGGAATCGATGAACTCCACGATCGGATCGATGGCCTTCTGCAGATCGTAGAGCTCCAGCTGCTCGGTAACCTGCTGAACCAGCGCCTGAGTCTCCGAGAGGATCCAGCTGTCCATGGGGTTTTCCGGATTCTCCGGCGCCGCCTCCGGCTGTGCTCCGTCGATGTTGGCATAGGTCACGAAGAACTTGTAGGAGTTCCAAAGGGGGATGATCACGTTCTTCAGCACCTCTTTGACTCCCCCATCGGAGTAGCGCAGATCTTCGGCCTTCACGCAGGCGGAGTCCATCAAAAACAGCCTCAGGGCGTCGGCTCCGAACTCGTTCATCACCTCCATGGGATCCGTGTAGTTGCGGGCGGATTTGGACATCTTCTTGCCTTCCTCAGCCAGAACCAGACCGTTGACGATGCAGTGGGTGAAGGCGGGCTTGTCGAACAGGGCGGCGGCCAGGACGGTTAGGGTGTAGAACCAGCCCCTGGTCTGATCCAATCCTTCGGAGATGAAGTCCGCGGGAAAGTTGGCTTCGAAATGCTCCCGATTCTCGAAGGGATAGTGATTCTGGGCATAGGGCATGGCCCCGGATTCGAACCAGCAGTCCAGCACTTCGGGGATGCGCCGCATGGTGCCTCCGCAGTCCTCAGTACAGGGAAAGGTGATCTCATCCACGAAGTGCTTGTGCAGATCCGTGACCTTGTGCTTGGAAAGTTTCTCCAGTTCCGCCCGGCTGCCGACACAGATCTGGTGCCCGCACTCCTGGCATTTCCAGATGGGCAGGGGATTGCCCCAGTAGCGGTTTCTCGAGATCGCCCAGTCTCTGGCTCCCTCCAGCCATTTGCCGAATCGACCATCCCGGATATGGCCGGGTACCCAGAAGATCTGATTGTTGGCCCCGAGCATGCTGTCCTTGATCTTCTGAATATTGACGAACCAGGAGGAGATGGCCCGATACACCAGCGGGGAGGAACAGCGCCAGCAGTGGGGATAGGAGTGCAGGAGTGTGGAGTGGTGAACCACAGCGCCCTTTGTCTTCAGATCCTTGATGATCTGCTTGTCCGCATCCTTCACGAACAGCCCCTGATAGTCGCTCACCTCTTCGGTGAAACGGGCCTCCCCGTCCACGGGACAAATCGTGGGTACCTCGGTATCCTTGAGCAGCGAATAATCATCCTCCCCGAATCCCGGTGCGGTGTGGACGATTCCGGTTCCCTCCTCCGTCGATACGTAATCCGCGATGTAGGTACGGAAGGCACCTTTTTCTCGAAGGGAGGCGAAATAGGGAAACAGCGGTGCGTATTCGATACCTGCCAGTTCCTTACCCCTGTATCTGGTGACAATGCGATACTCATCGGGATTCTTGTAGTAGGTGGGCAGCCTCTCTTCGGCCAGGATGTACTGTTCGCTCCCGTCCGCCACTTTCACGTATTCGATTTCCGGACCCAAAGCGAGGGCCAGATTGGAGGGCAGGGTCCAGGGCGTGGTGGTCCAGGCCAGGAAGTAGGTGTCCGATTCATCTACGAGCTTGAACTTCACGGTGATCGAGGGATCCTGAACATCCTGGTAGCCGCCCAAGTTCAGCTCGAAGTTCGACAGGGCGGTGGAACAGCGCGGACAGTAGGGCAGAATATAGAAGCCCTCATACAGCAACTGCCGCTTCCACAGTTCCTGCATGATCCACCAGATCGACTCCATGTAATCCGGTTCCATGGTCTTGTAGTCATTGTCGAAGTCCACCCACCTGCCCAGGCGAGTGATGACCGTACGCCACTCGGAGGTGTAGCGCAGTACGATCGAACGGCAGGCCTCATTGAAGCGGGCGATACCGTACTCCTCTATCTCCCTCTTGCCCGAGATGCCCAGCTCCTTCTCCATCTCGTACTCCACGGGCAGACCGTGGCAGTCCCAGCCGAAGCGGCGCTCCACCTTCAGTCCCCGCATCGCTTTGTAGCGGGGGATGATGTCTTTAATCGTGCCCGGCACGAAGTGTCCGAAATGAGGTAGACCTGTCGCAAAAGGCGGGCCGTCGTAGAACACGTATTCCTCTCGGCCCTCCCGCTGCCGGATCGATTTTTCGAATATCTTTTGTCTCTGCCAGAACTCGAGTATTCCCTCCTCCATCTTGGGAAAACTGAGCTGGGGATCAACAGCTTTATACACAAATGCCTCCGCTTGCGGCTAGTTTTCTTTCAGGATCTCTTCGTCGTACCGTTCCTGAGCCCAATCCTTGTGCTTGCGTTCCTCATCGGCAAGCAGCGCAAACATGCTCTGAACCTCCGGGCTGGTTGTCAAGCTTCCCAGCTTACGGTACAGCTGCTCGGCCTGGCTCTCTTTGCGGATCACCAGGACCAGGAAATCCCCGTAGTCCATGTCCGCGGAGAAAGGAACCTCCACCAGCATCTCCGCAAGCCCCAGATCTTCGAGCTTCGGCGGCGCGAACAACTCCGCGGTGCTCTGACCCTGCTTCAAGGCGTTGAGCTTCAGTTCGTGTTGCTTTTCCATTTCCACCATCGACAGCAGCAGCTCGCTGAAACCGCGCCGCCCGGTTTGCCCGGCATAGCTCAGATAGGTGGCTTGGGCCTCCCTCTCCCGCTCGATGGCGAAATCGATGATTTCCTCAATAGTTTTCAATCGTGTTGGATCAGTCATGGAGGGATTCTAAACCGAATGGCCGCGGAGTGTCAAAGATCACGCACCACTGGCCGCGCACCGCTGGCCGCGCGCCGCTGGCCGCGCGCCGCCCCTTCACGTTGACAATGCGCGCTGTGTTCCGCTACACTAGTTTTCGCCCGAGGATGTCTGGAAATCAATGAACACCAAGTCCGGTCAGAAAAAGAAAACTGCCTCTAAAAATGAAACGAGAATCACCGCCCTTACCCTTCTCAAGAACTTTTACGACGAGCAGATCTTCAGCCTCCTCATAAAAGACTTCTTCGATGCAAACGTGGAAATCAGTTTGGCCGCGATCAACGCCTCCGCCTCTCTTGGCAATGAAGCTGCAATTCCACACCTGATCACACTGATCGAGAAGGGTAAATCCGCACAGCAGAAAGCGGCGATCCAAACCCTGACCAAGATCAACGCCCCCTCCTCCGTCGAACAACTGGTAAAATACTTCTCCCACTTCCAGGACCGCGAACTGCGCCGGGAGCTGCTGCGTTCGACTACGATCATCTCCCCGCTGCACCCCAAGACCCGGGAGCTCACCCACGCATTGCTGCAGGATACCGCCAGCGGTCAGGAGTACCTCGATATCGTTCTGCCGGCTTTGCTGGAGGCGGGAGAACTCGAGCCTGTCAAGAACAACCTGACTAAGGCCAATCCGGAGGTGCAGCGTTCGGTATTTACCAAACTCCTGGACATCCCGCCCGAAAATGCGGGCGGGTTCATCGAACATTTTCGCGATCAGATGCACCAATTCGACCCCCATACGCTGGGTTGTTTTGTCTGCGCCTACGAGCTCAAGATCGCCAACCCTCGGAATAATTTCGTCATCGACACGCTCCAGAGCGTCGATCCCAGAGCCACGACCTCCTTTCTCATTACCCTCTCCGGGTATCAGGGACGGGTGGAGAATCCTCAGCGGCTGTATCGATTGCTGCTGAAGATGCCCTTTGTCGATATGGATACCGAAAGTCTGACCGGAGACTTCCTGGTCAAGATCATGGAGGAGGTAAAGAAGGATTCCCCCCTGCTGCTGAACGAGTTCATCTTTTCAACAGCGACCAACCTGGAGGCGGTTTTCGCCAAACTCAAAGCGCAATACGTATCCCTCAAGGGCATTAAAGAGAAGGACACCCTGCTGGCCGTGGTGTTTACCCAACTCCTGGAGCAGTACGGCACAGCGGAGATCCTGAAGGAGACCCAGAACTTCTTCAAATCCGATTCAGCCGCCAATGCGGCGGGAATTGTCGCTAAAATCAGGGAAGCGATGATTGCCGCGCCCACGGACGACAAGAATCGCCTGGAAGCCTGTCTGCGGCTGTTCTCAATCGACGGCCGCATTCACAGGCTCAACGTGCTTCAGATCCTCAGCCGGGCCAACCTCAACACCCCCCTGCTGGCCCGGCGGCTGAACCGGCTGGTCCGTCTTGTAGGTACTCTGGAGATCCGCAACTCCGGAAAGAAGGTCCTGGAAATTCTAAATTTCGCCAGGGAAGAACGGGTACCGCATCTCGAGGAAAGCGCCGTGGTTTCGCTCTGCCAGCTGCTCAATCGCACGGCGATCGAGCACGCCCAGACAATCTTCGGGGATATCGGCAGGTATCCCCACTCCCTGCGGGGCTATATCCGAGGCGCCCGCTTCATACCCGCGAAATTCTTTATCAATCCGCTGCTCAAGCTGCTATTAAATCCCAAGGTCCCCGGGAAACTACGCACCTTGGTGGTGGATTCGCTAGAAGCTATGAACCTGGGGGATATTCGGGGTGTCCTGCCGGTGCTCATCCGTGCTCTTTCAACCGAGGAGATCGACGACAATCTCAAGGAGTCGATAGCCGGGATCCTGATCAAGTACGCGGATTCGGTTTTTTTCCAGGCTCTGGTCGATCTGACTACGAGTAAGGATGCGGTTGTGAGGGGCCTAGGGGTTCGTATACTCAAAGCCCTGACGAAGAAGGACAAAAACCTCTCCACCGATGTGCTCACTAATCGCCTGTATCTGCTTTTGGAGGACTCGTCCCACAAGGTGCGAATCGAAGCCCTGCTGGCTCTCCTGGCCATGGGAGATGACTACGCCCTGCAGATCCTGGATGATGATTACATCAGTGCCGAGGATGAGGCAGCCTGTGTTGATCTGCTGAAGAATCTCGGGGAGGAGGTCTCCCATGAGCTGGCAGCCAGGATTCTGAAGTTGCTGTACTGCAAAAGCGGGCGGGTGCACGAGGAGTTGCGCCGGGTACTGCCGTCGCTGTGTCAGGGGCCCCTGTCCGAGGACATCCGCAACGCCCTGCTGGAGGCCTTGAAAACGGAAGCTGGTGCTGCAACCGCAGGGTCCGCACCTCGAGCCGGCAATACCCCAAGCCGGGGGATCATGGAAAAGGCCAAGCTGGATTTCAAACTGCGCCGTGAAAGCGAGCAGGTGCTGACCGTTTTCTTCACTGACATCGTTCAGTTCACTCAGAAGGCCCAGGCTGCCGAGGCCGCCATCGACCTGATGACCCTGCTCCAGGGATACGAGAAAATCAGCCTGCCGACTATTGACAGGTTGAAGGGCTCGGTGGTCAAGAAGATGGGGGACGGGATATTGGCCGTGTTCAAGCATCCCCTGAACGCCGCCTTGGCCGCCCTGGAGATCCAGCAACAGATCAAAGAGTACAATGAGTTCAAGGTGGAGGCCGAGCGTTTTCACGTGCGCATCGGCCTGGATACCGGTCGGGTCATTCGCGACAAGGAGGGGGACGTGTTCGGGAATACGGTCAACGTGGCCTCCCGCATGGAGAGCAAGGCCCAACCCGGGGACATCTATCTAACCCAGGCCACCTACGAGGAGATCAAGGAATACATCCGCTGCACCCATCTGGGTACTCTGGAGGTCAAAGGTGTTACCGGAGGGATCGTCGCCTACTCGGCCCAGGAGCCCCTCATCGACATCGACAAGGTGAGCTCCGATCCCGGGGTGGTAAAGGAATCCGCTCCCGGCGGGGCTGAAAAGGGAGCGGTTCTGAACCTGAAGGAATCCATGTTCAAGCCCGAGTTCAACCTACCCGGCGAGCTGAGCCCCCGGGACAGCACCCTGCTCGGCTCCCTGGTACAGCTGTTCGAAGACCTGAGTAAAGTGATGGAGGACATCTCGGAGAACTACCACGACGATTACCTGTTCAAGCGCTACCTTCAGGACAAGTGGAACGAAGTGGTACAGAACGCAAAGCTGGAGGATCAGACCCTGCCCGCAGACACGGCCACCGTTTGACTCTTTTCCCGCCAGGTGGTATAGTTACCCCGGCACAAAAAATCTTCAGAATTGACACTCTCGATAAGGAGGTCTATTGGCAGGCAAAGAGCAAAGGATCAATGAGATGATCCAGGTCCGCGAAGTCCGTCTGATCGACGAGAAGGGCGAGCAACGGGGAATCGTGCCCACCACCGAAGCCCGGCAAATCGCATCAGAAGTAGGTCTTGATCTTGTTGAAGTTTCACCAACCGCATCTCCTCCCGTATGCAAGCTTCTGGATTACGGGAAGTACAAGTTTGAGCAGGAGAAGCGTTTGCGGGAAGCAAAGAAAAAGCAGAAACAGGTCAAGCTCAAAGAGATTCGCATGCAGCCCAAAATAGAAGAGCACGATCTTGGCTTCAAGACCAAGCACATCAAGGAATTCCTGGAAGAGGGATTCAAGGTCAAGGTTTCGGTGCGCTTTCGGGGCCGGGAATTGGCCCATCTCGAGCTGGGCAGAAATGTACTGAAACGGGTGCAGGAACTGCTCGGCGATTCCTTTGTAGTGGAGAAGAGACCACAGATGGAGGGGCGGATGATGTCGATGTTCATCAGCCCGAAATCGAAAAAATAGAATTTCACGAGGGAAAACATATGCCAAAGATGAAAACCAAGAGAAGCGCGGCCAAGAGGTACAAGCTGACCGGCAGCGGCAAGGTGCGTTATAAAAAGCAGAACTTACGTCACATTCTCACGAAAAAGAACAGCAAGCGGAAGAGACGGCTGCGCCAGCCGGCCATCCTGAGCAGCGTGGAGGCCGACCGCGCCAAGAAACTACTTCCCTACGGATAGATAACTAGGAGCTTAACACAGATGCCACGAGCAATAGATGGAACCAAACGAAAAAAGCGGCGGCAGAAGCTGCTGAAACATGCCAAGGGCTACTGGGGCAGACGGAGCAACCTGTATCGAACCGCCAAAGATGCAGTAGCCAAATCCCTATCCTACGCGTACAGAGACCGAAGGAACAAGAAACGGAATTTCCGCGCTCTCTGGATTACCCGAATTTCCGCGGCCTGCAGACAGGAGGATATCAGCTACTCCAGCTTCATCCACGGATTGGAGCTCGCCGAGATTCAGATCAACCGCAAAGCCCTGTCCAACATGGCGATCGAAGATCCCAATGCTTTTTCCGCATTGGTTGCCAAGGCCAAACAAGCCCTTGCGGCGGAATCGAACTGATGATCAACCTCGAGCAGATTCAGAAACTTGAAACCCGGGTAACCAAAGCGGTTCAGCTGATCAAGACTCTCAAGACTGAGAACCAGAGCTTGCGGCAGACCCTTGATTCTGCTCAAACGCGGATGCAGGAACTGGAGAAGCGAGTCGACAACTTCAAAAGTGATCAGAAAGATATAGAGCAATCCATCCTCCGGGCATTGGAAAATTTGAACGAGCTGGAGGACGAGATCAATGATGCTCAGACGGACATGCCTGCCGGTGAAACCGCCGACACCGAAGAGGACCCCGAAGAGGCCGAGGATCATCTCCCCTTTGAAGCCAAAGGGGAGAGGGAGCTCGATATATTCTAAAGAATCGTTCCTTGGCTAAGGATGGACAAAAACAGCCTGGCGGTTAACATTCTCGGATCCTCCTTCACTGTTCAATCCAACGGAGATATCCAGCACCTACAACGCGTCGTCGATTATCTCGAGAAAAAGATCGAAGAGATCCAGCGCAAATACGAACAGAACGCGACTCAGGATCCGGTAAAGATCAGTTTGCTTGCCGGTCTCAACATAGTAGACGAGCTGTTGCGCACCGGGGGGGTAGAAACTGTGGGCAGTGAAGCTGTAGAATTGGAGAGAATTACTGAGCGGTTAATCGATACGATTGACAGGAGTCTGATGGGAAACTAGCCCTGCGGTGTCCGCGAGGGGATTAATAATCTTCTTGGGTCAAACCAACCTCCAGGGATTCCCGATATCGGGGTAGAAGCCTCCATCGACTGAACGCCGATGGAAAGCTGCGCCTTCGATGAGGAAACCCACTTGAACGTTTTAGATGGTTCAAGAGGATGCTTCTCCAGACGGCATAAGCGGGGCTTTTCGCTGCCCGGATTACTTGCACTGCCATGGAACAGGGTACTGGCGGACATAAAATACTGTACGTCGACGACGAGCCTCAGAACCTCTATCTGTTCAGATCTTTCTTTGAACGCGAATACACGGTAATCACAGCCGCCTCGGGCGCAGAAGCCCTGGAGATCCTGGCCGAGCAGGAAATTCAGGTGCTGCTGGCCGACCAGCGCATGCCGGGCATCAACGGGATCCAACTCCTCGAGACAGTTGCCAAGGAGTACCCGGAAACGGTGCGTGTGTTGGTAACCGGCTATTCCGATATCGATGTGGTGATTGACGCCATCAATCGGGGCGCGGTCTACCGCTACCTGAGCAAGCCCTGGGATATAGAAGAAATCAAAGCCACGATCCGCAATGCCATAGAGATCTTCGAACTGAAGAGGAAAAACCAGACTTTGATCGGTTCTCTGCGCAAGAAGATCGACGAGCTGGACTTCCTGAACGAGCTTCAGTTGGAGCTGAAGGGGCTCGCAGCCAGCGAAACAATCCTGGACAAAGCGGGCCTCAGGCTCCAGGAGGAACTGGGGGCCGATTGCTTTTGGCACTGCGAGGTTCACGGCTACCGCACGCATAGCCGCCTGCCCGCCGACTTTTCGGATCGGCAAGAGGAAATAAACGGAATAGTCGAGCTGCTGGACCTGCAACAGATGCAACAGCCAACCGTCGGCAGAACTCCCGATGCCCGCAGCCTCTGTATTCTCCCCCTCATGTTCCAGGGTACTAGCTTCGGTTATCTGGTATTCCTGTCTTCACGGGGCAAATCCTTCGATACCGAAGAGCTTCCCTTCGCCGAAGCCGCCTCCCACGTGGTTTCCTCTGTCCTCTATAGCCAGCGCCTTCACCGCAAGGAGATGCAGGAGGAACAGTTCCTGGTCCTGGGCCAAATGGCAAGCATGATCGTTCACGACCTGAAAGGGCCCCTGGCCACGATCCTCGGTTTCGTCTCCCTGCTTCAAGCCGAATTGGCCACTGCTCAGCGGGAGGAGTTTGCCGGAATTATCAACCAGGAAGTCCGACGCCTGCTCGATATGGTGGAGGAGCTGTTGGCCTTCTCCAAAGGACAGAGCCACCTCGAAACAACATCCATCGACTTTCCCGTCCTCTTTCAGGAGATCATGGAACTGTTTGATATCAGTCTCAAGAAAGAGAATATTCATACCGAAATTTGCCTGAACGGATCAAACAACGTGTGCGGGGACCGAAAAAAGCTGAAGAAGGTGTTCATCAACCTGATACAGAACGCACGCGAGTATCTCCAGCGGGTGGAGGGGGAGCGTTCGATCCGTATCAGTTCGGCGGTGGAGAACGAGAGCGTGCTGATTCGTGTTGCCAACAACGGCCCCCCGATTCCCCGCGAGCTGCAGTCGAAGTTGTTCGATCCCTTCTTTTCCTACGACAAGGATAAGGGCACCGGTCTTGGCCTGACGATCTGCAAGAAAATAATCGAGGAACACAACGGAACGATAGAGGTGTACTGCGAACCCGGCAGAAATGAGTTCAGGATAACCCTTCCCGCAGGATCAGATCTCTGTCCAGATTCGTAAAATCACAACCCAGAACCGTGACGATCGAGGCTGCCAGGCGATTGGCAAGACTGGCCGCCCGGACGGGGGGATGAGCGCGCAGACTGGCAAAGATATACGCCGCGGAGAAACAGTCCCCGGCCGCGGTTGTGTCCAGAGCATCGACGCAAAATCCATCGATCTGACGTACCGTGCCGCGATCACTCACGAGACACCCGTCGCAGCCGGTTTTCATCAATAGCACCGGGCTCACCTCCGCCGCCCTGGCCAGAAGTTGCCGATCGGACAGCTCGGGGCCGAACATGATCTGGAATTCGTCCCGGTTGCCGAACAGAACGTCGACCCTGGAGGGGAGCCACGAACGAAACTCCTCGTGGAAGCGTTGGACCACGAAAGGATCGGCCAGGTCAAAGAAGATCCGCACTCCCTTTTCCCGGCTGTGCTCCATCGCCCGCATCACCGCCCGCTTCTGGTTCTCCGTGTCCCACATATAGCCCGTTGTGTAGAAGATCCGGGAACGGGCAAGTGCGCTCAGATCAAGATCCTCTAATCCGAACTCCCTGCAGGCCCCGAGATAGGTAAACATGGTTCGCTCGTGATCCGGAGTTACCAGAATGACCGAACAGCCGGTGGGCAGGCTCTTGGTCACCAAGCGGACATTGATTCCCGTCGTTTTCAGGCTGCTGCTGTAGGCCGCGCCTCGAGAGTCGGGTCCAACCGCACCGCAGTACAACAGCTGTTCCGAGTGCTCGCCGCTGTCCAGCCAGGAAATCGCCCTGAGGGTGTTGGCCGCACTTCCTCCGGAAATATTCGTGTAGCCGCTCAACTTCGACAAGACCCTCTCCATACCCTCTCGATCCACCAAATTCATCGTGCCCTTCTTGGCATCCAGGGCTTCCAGGATCGGAGGGTTAACCGGAGCCAAAAAGTCGAGCAGGGGATTGCCCAATCCGAATACGGAAAACATCTCAAAACCCCTCTTTCATTGACACTCTGGCCGAGATTGTACTATAGTAGATTCGGTTAGGTACACTCCTTATGGGCTTAATTACAAGCCAGCAACGCGCACAGTACTACGAAACGTACAGAGATCGAGAGATCACTTTCAACCGGCAGATAATCGAGGTATTGAGGCTCCTCCCGAAAGAAGTATTTCTCAAGACCCGGGGCGACCAGCTAACCTGTATCGTGTACTCCTGCTCGATGGCCGGAGCCAAGATCGTGGCCAGTCTCAGGACCCAAACGCTGCAGCAGATCCGGCTGGCCGGAAACTCCGTTTCCCTGCGTTTCGCCTTCCAGCGAAACGACAAGCCGGAACCGTTATTGTTCTTCGTCCCGGCGAAAATCACGAACTACGCGTTTTACAGCTCCGAAAAACCGGACCTGTACTTCCTAAGCCTCGAGTATACGACCAAGCCGCCGGACGATCTGATCGAGATGCTCGGGCAGCTTTTCGATACCTCGACAAATTTCAAACGGAGAAAGGATGAGCGCATCGAGCTCAATCCGGCGAATATCAAACTCATCGGGATCAACGGCAAGGAAGCCAAGTTGGTTTTGGAAAAACAGGTCAGGAAGTGCATTATCCGGGACCTGTCCTTCTCAGGGGCCAAGGTTCTGTTATTCGGCGCTCGTTCCGAGCATGTCCAGAAAACAGCGGTACTGCAGTTCTCCGCCTTGAAGCAGCAGATGCTGATCCCCGGTACGATCGTGCGATTCGAGGAGGTGGTGGGCCGGGAGGACATTGGAGCCTTCGGCATGCGCTTCCTGGAGGACAAGACGCCGATGAGTTACAAGCTCCTGATCAACAACACCCTGCGGGCGGCACGACACTCCCACCATTAGGGCCAGCTCGCCTTTTACCTCCTTCATACGAACAGCGTGAAAAAATACAGCAAATCCCGGAATAAAAATAAATAAATTTTAAAGGGGGGGATGACGAAGAAAAGAATGAGGGATTTTCTAGCTTCGATTTCCCGGGACAGGAGCTGGAACTTCCCCTAATCTACATATCGTCTTTTTTGGAGGGAGGTTTAGTAAAAAGATACGGGCAGGGATGCCCGTAAAAAACCTGATGTTTCACGGAGGAAACAATGATAATTAACCACAACATGAGCGCGCTGTTCGCACAGCGCCAGGAGAAGATGAACACCTGGGTCCTGGACAAGAACCTGGAAAAGTTGTCCTCGGGCCTGCGTATCACCCGGGCCGGAGACGACGCCTCCGGGCTGGCCGTCAGCGAGAAGATGCGCAGCCAGATTCGCGGCTTGCAGAGGGCCGAGAAAAACACCCTGGACGGCATCAGCTTCATTCAAACGACCGAAGGATATCTCCAGGAGAGCCAGGACATCATTCAGAGACTGCGGGAGTTGGCCGTACAGGCCGCCAACGGGATCTATTCGGACGAAGACCGGATGCAGATCCAGGTTGAGGTTTCGGCTCTTGTGGATGAGGTCGACCGCATCGCCTCCCACGCCCAGTTCAACGGCATGAACATGCTCACCGGACGCTTTGCCCGGGAAACCGGCGAAAACATCGTCACCGCTTCCATGTGGTTTCATATCGGAGCCAACATGGACCAGAGGGAACGGGTGTTCATCGGTACGATGACCGCCGAGGGTCTCGGAATCAAGCAGCTGTCCAGCGGAGACATCATCAGCGTATCCACGCCTGATGAGGCCAACCGCTCCATCGGCGTGCTGGATGAAGCTCTCAAGGTGGTCAACCGGCAGCGGGCCGATCTGGGTGCCTACCAGAACCGTCTGGAGCACACGATGAAGGGCCTGGCCGTAGGCGCGGAGAACATGCAGGCTGCGGAATCCCGGATCCGGGACGCCGACATGGCCGCAGAGGTTGTAGAGTTTACCAAGAACTCGATTCTCCTGCAGGCATCCATGGCGATGCTGGCCCAGGCGAACCTGAAACCTCAAACCGTGTTGCAGCTGCTGGGATAAAGGGGCTATACTTATAGTGTAGAGGACCAAACCGTTTTCTGATCTTTGAAAACCTTCGCCCTCCTGACGGTGCCAAGGTATAGAGATAGTTCGATCTGAAGTGTTGTCGAGCTCATCAACGAGCTCGGCGACACCGATCGAACATGATCTCCATACCAGACAGGAGAACAAAAATGGGAACGGATTCGGAGGACATGCGCGAAATGCTTCCGGAGTTCCTGTCGGTATCGCCGGCGAAGCCGGCACAGCTAACACTGATAGCAGGGTTAGCACGTTAGGCCAAGGAGGCCTTTCTCGTCAATTCAAGGAGGGTGAGATGATAATCAATCATAACATGAGCGCGCTGTTCGCCAACCGCGTTCTCAAGTTCCAGAACATGGAAGTGCATAAGAATATCGAAAAACTTTCCTCTGGACTGAGAATCAACAGGGCTGGCGACGACGCCTCCGGCCTGGCGGTATCCGAGAAGCTACGATCCCAAATCCGCGGTCTGAACCAGGCGGAACGCAATATTGAAAATGCGGTCTCCTTTATACAGGCAACGGAGGGATATCTCGGAGAAACCCATGATATCCTGCATCGCCTTCGAGAGCTCGCTGTACAATCTGCCAACGGCATTTACTCCGACGAGGACAGGATGCAGATCCAGGTTGAAGTATCTCAGCTCGTAGACGAGATCAACCGGATCGCCTCTCATGCGCAGTTCAACGGCATGAACACCCTTACCGGGGCGTTCGCCGATCCTGCACGGGGAGGGCTAGAGATTCGATCGATGTACTTTCAGGTAGGTGCAAATATGGATCAGAGAGAGCGAGTGTTTATAGGTACCATGACAGCCCAGGCCCTGGGATTGCAGAGCTCAGAGGCGGGGGAATCGATCTCGATTTCAACGCCCGATCAGGCAAACCGAGCAATCGGTTTGGTGGATGCAGCTCTGACGGTCGTATCCAGGCAGAGGGCGGATCTGGGGGCATACCAAAATCGGTTCACAATGGCCGCCAAGGGCGTGGCGGTGGCTGCTGAAAACATGCAGGCCGCCGAATCGCTCATCCGGGACGCGGATCTGGCAGCCGAAACCGTGCAGTTCGTAAAGAACCAGATTCTATCACAGGCCGGAACAGCAATGTTGGCTCAGGCCAACCTGCAGGGGCAGACAGTACTGCAACTGCTACAATAAAAAACGGAGGCTACTACCGTTCCCGAAAGCTTGAAGAGGTTTCTGGACGTCACCTCTTTTCGTAATCTTAGGTCGGGGAGGTCGCGCACTCCCCTACCTTATATTTCATGGAGGAACCAGATGGGTATCGAGGTTCAAGGAGCAGCGAATCCGCGAATCTCCCAGGAATATCCGAACAAACCCCGATTTCCCGAGCAGAGAAGCAAACTCGGGCGGGCGCGGGCACCCGATCCCGCGGTCACGAAGAAGGAGGTCGGCAAGAGCCTGGACATCCTGCGGGAAGCCTTCAGCATGTTCAACAGGCACTTGAAGTTCAGCGTGAACGAAGAGATCGATCGGGTGGTCGTAAAGGTGGTTGACGGATCAACCGATAAGGTAATCAAGGAGATTCCGCCGGAGGAAATCCAAAAACTTGTCGCCCGGATTAGGGAAACGATCGGGATTCTGTTCGACGAAGAGATCTAGAGGCTGCGAACGGGCGTCTTCAAGAAAGAGGCGTTGAATACCGTCTGCATGGTTGGCCCAAAAACCCGTCTTTCCATTACCTTTTTACTAAGCCTACAATTGCTGCTCACCCCTGTTCCCAGTCACTCGCAGAGTTTCTCCATTCCCGGAGTCAGCAGCAAGTACGATAGCGAAGAAACCATCAAAGAGCTCGTCGAAGCGGAGAGCATACCCCTGTTTCGGATGGAACGGGAGAAGGAGACCTACCAGAACCAAAAGCGAGCCTGGGTGAACCTAAACCAGCAGATGGTCTCTGTGCGGGACTCTGCCCAAAACCTCTACAGTTTTCAAAATCCCTTCAACAACCGGATCGCCGATTCCTCCGACGAGAGTGTATTAACCGCCACCGCGGACCGCACGGCCACCGAGCAGGAGGTGTCGATCCTGGTCAAGCGTGTCGCCGCCGCCGATCGCTTCCTGTCCAAGCCTCTGCCAAAGGATTACAAGGTCCCGGCCGGACTGTACAGGTTTCGGGTCGGAGAGGAGGAGGTGCGCATCAACTTCCGGGGCGGAACCCTCAAAGATTTGGCCGAAGCGATCAACAACAACTCCGACGGTCTGCTGGAAGCCTCGGTTGTCAGTGACAGCAAGAACACGCAGGTGTTCCTCATAGAGAGCAAGGTAACCGGAGCCCGCAATGCCCTGACCTTTTACGACCAGGCCGCCGTTTTCTCGGAGGATGCGGGAATCATCGAGCGCTCGCTCGAGGCCAGCCGAACGATAACCCTAAGCCCCTCCCTGGTGGAGGGACAGGGCTTCACAATCAGCGAGGGCACGTTGCGCCTGGATCCTGCATCGGAGGCCAAGATCGCCCTGCGCCCGCCCCATACGATGAAGCCCAACATGGTGCTGAGCCTGGAGGTCTGGGTAGAAAAACTGCCGGCGGAGGCCTATGAGGAGCCGACCCCGCCTTCGGGTCCGGCTCTTCCCGAAGTGGGAGGGATAGAGTTCGAGGGAATCGGCGTTGAGAGTGCCCGATCCCGCACTATCCTGCCGCCGTGGGAACCTCCGGAGCCTCCGAAACGGGTCGATGACGCCAAGATTCTCTTCGTCCGGGAGGGGGACAAGCTGACCGCCCTGCCCCCGTTACAGGACAGCGGCGATTTCGTGGCCCTGGAGTTTGAGGCATCGCAGCTGCCGACGCGCCTTGACAGCCTGGTGGTGCGCAATCGCAACACCCACCGGATTGTCCATGTCCGGGGCATACGCATCTACGACAAAACCGCCCGGGGTGAATATAGGGCCGTCAACCCCCTGGCCTCGGCGGAAGATGCGTTGATCGAGATGAACGGAATCGAAATAACCCGGGAGAGCAATGAGATCGATGACCTGCTGCCCGGAGTAAATATCACCCTTCACGCCGCAGGCCCGGCGCCCGTTTCTCTCTCCGTGGCCAGGGACCTGGAATCCATCAAGGAGGGACTGTACAACTTCATCGGCTACTACAACCGCCTGCTCATGAATACAGATATCCTCACCCGCCAGGATGAGCAGGTTCTGGAAAGCGCGGTGTTTCTGGATGAGGATGAGAAAGAACAGGCAGAGGAAAATCTGGGCTTGTTTCAGGGCAACACCACCCTCATGCAGCTCAAGAGCCGGTTGCAGCGCATCATGATGGACCCTCATCGCACCGATGGCGGTCGCTCCTTGAGCCTGCTGGCTCAAATCGGGATCAGCACCTCCGGGGGAAGCTTCCAATCTTCAGGAACGGTAGACAGGACACGCCTGCGCGGATACCTTCAGATCGACGAGGCAAAGCTGGAGGAATCGGTAAACCGCATGGGCGATTGGGTCAAGCAGCTGTTCGGCTATGACAGCGACAATGATCTGACCGTGGATACCGGTGCCGCCTACCAGGTCGACATTTATCTCAAGGCTTACGTGGAAACCGGCGGTATCGTGGCCAACCGTATGGCCGCGTTGGACAACTCGATCGCACGCAAAGATCAGGAGATCGAGCGTTACAACGAACATCTGGCCGATTACGAGGCGGAACTGAGAAGGAAATTCGGAGCCATGGAAGGTGCACTGGATAACCTTGAGAAATCCTCTCGAGCGATCGAAAATCTAAATAGAAGGAACGACTAATTGGAAATCCAGATAAACAATCAGAATATCGATTTCACGATCGAAGAGGAGGAGACCCTCGGTCAGGTCGTCAAGGATATCGAAACCTGGCTGGAAGGCACCGACCTGGTGCTGTACTCGGTAAAGCATGAGGACCGGGATCTGCTTGCCACCCCCTGCGAGCAGTGGGAAACGACCCCGCACAGTGAGGTGGGAACTCTGAACGTAACAGTGAAGCACACCGGCGAGCTCGCCGCGCTCAATCTTCAGACGATTCTCGAGTATCTGGAAATTCTCAAACAGGGTATCACGGCAAGCAACGGCGAACGGCTGGAGGAGCTGCTGGCAGGCTACTCCGCACTGGTCGAAAGCCTGCAGAAGCATTTTCCCCCATCCCAGCCGCTGCTGCAGGCCCTCTTCTCCCTGTTCGAAGACATGCAGGTCGCGCAGGTTTTGTCCTGGCCCGAGGAAAAACGGCAGCAGGCTTTGAAGCTGATCGACCTGGTCTGTTCCCAGGTCTCCTTCCGGTTGCAGGAGCTTCAGGATCCCAAGACGGCACTGAAGACTCTCTCCGGGGCGCTGGCTGTTTGCATAGAGGAGGTCAGCGAGATTTCCATCCTGCTGCAAACCGGCAAAGACCGCCAGGCCATGGATACGATCGTGCGTTTTTCCGAGCTTTCACAAAACCTGGTGCGCCTGGTCGCCTCGGTCTTTCCGGAAAACAGTAACCAGGATCTGGAGGCTTTCTTCCAGGAGCTCAACGGCGTTCTCTCGGAACTCCTGGAAGCCTTCGAAGCCAAGGATTCGGTACTGATCGGAGATCTGATGGAGTACGAAATAGCTCCCCGGCTCGAGCGGCTGCGTGGCGTTTTGCAGGAGTTGACGTGATTGTTCTGCAGACGCAGTACAATTTTCTCTCCGCTCCGGACCAGCGTTCGATCCTGATCTTCCTGGCGATCGCCGCGGCTTTTATCGGGATCATAATTCTCGGCGGGGTCATATCCAGACGGCGAAATCGGAATCTCGATCCCGAACAGAGGCGCAAGTACGGGCGCTACGTGTTTCAACGGATGGCGAAAAACATCGGGCTGCAGAAGCATCATATCGAGATCCTTGAATACCTGATCCGGGTCTGCAGCGTGCGGCAGCCTTTTCTCATCTTCTCCAACTCGGGCCTGCTCGATGATATGCTGAAAAAGGGCATCTATGCTCTGCATCAGAATACCAAGCTGAAGGAGGAAGAGCGGGAACACCGGCTGACCTACCTGTTTCAGATCAAGCAGATCATCGAACGCAACGTCCGCAGGGGGTCCGGTGGTCGTTCCACGATCATGATGCGCCCGGGACAGTCCGTGACTGTCACCACGGAGATGGGGACACACCATAGCACCCGGGTGGTATCGAACCTGAAGGATATGGTCGCCTTGGCAGCGATTCAGGACGATGCGGGCAGCCAGATTCGCTGGCCCCGGGGCACCCGGCTCAAGGTCAATTTTTGGAGAGAATCCGATGCCGGTTATGCCTTTGAGAGCAAGGTGCTGGGATATGACAAGATCAAGGGCACCCAATGCATTCTGGTACACCATGCCCGCACCCTCAAACGGGAACAACAGCGCAGATATCGCCGCAGTCCCATTCACCGCCCCTGTTTCTTCTTCCCCGTGCTGATTGTAGAGTCCGGCTCGGGCCGGCGGGCGCAAAGAAAAGCGGTGGTGCAGGCAACACGTCGCTATCTCGGAAATCTGGTCGATATCTCAGCCGGCGGATGTTCGATCAACAGCATCTATCCCTTGAAGCCGGGCAATCTCTGCAAGATCGAGTTCGAATTGGCCCGGCGTCAGCGCATCACCGTGTTCGGCAAAGTCAAGAAGATCCGCAAGACCGGAATTCGGGGCGGGATGATGCACATCATGTTTACCAAGCTCTCCAGCCGCTACCTGAACCAGATCTACCTGTACGTCTACGACTTCTCCCCTCCCCGCTCCCCGATCGCAGCCCGCTGAATCTCGAAGGATCAACATCCCCAGGATCAAGATTGACCCGCTTTCTGTTTTTCGCGTACCATGCGCAAAAGCGCTAAAACCTACGATGCAACGACAACATCTTTATCACAGTCATTCGACGGAACAGACCATAGAGCTCGGAGCCGAGCTGGGCAAGCGGCTGCACAGGGGCGATGTCGTGGCTCTGCACGGTCCCCTCGGGGCGGGCAAAACCACCCTGGTCAAGGGGATCGCCCGCAGCATGCTCATCCGAGAACCGGTCACCAGCCCCAGCTTCACCCTCATCGCCGAATACGAGGGATTGCTGGAGGGGCTTCCCACCTTACTCTACCACGTGGACCTGTACAGGATCGGCCATCCCCAGGAGATCGAGGATCTGGGGATCGAGGAAATCTTGAACGGCTCGGGGGTTTGCGTGATTGAATGGGCCGAAAAGGCAGCGGAGTTCTTGCCGGATTCCGCCATCCAGGTGCAAATCGGCCTGCAACAGGGAGAAAACCGCAGCCTGGAGATCGGAGGTCTACCGGAATCATGAATACTCTGGCGATTGACACGGCGACCACGTCCCTGGGGTTATGCCTGGAAAGCGGCTCGGAGGCGTCGCCGGGAAAAGAGGCGTCGCAGGGGGAGAAGAGGGCCACCTCTTCGGGGAGCCCCCAGGGGGAGAGCCGCAGCTTAGTTCTGCAGGTCGGGCTTAAACACTCGGAGCGGCTCATGCCTGCTGTCCGCATCCTGCTCCAGGAGGCCGGCCTTGCCCCGCAGCAGCTGGATCTGATCGTCTGCTCCACCGGGCCCGGCTCCTTTACCGGGATCCGCATCGGTCTGGCCACGGCCAAGGGTTTGGCAGACGGCATAGCGACTGTTAGCGGCGGACCCCGCCGCTTGATCGGCGTTTCCACCCTGGACGGGCTGGCCTACCGTTACCGGCGCTTTCCGGGGCTGGTGGTGGCGGTGAATCCCTCCCTGAGAAAGAAGGTCTACGCTGCGGTTTATCGGGCGGGCGAGCTGGAGGGCGACTATCTGGAAACCACGCTCTCGGATCTAAGCTCGGCCCTGTTAACACAACGCCCGCTGCTGATTACCGCGGCGGCGGCCGTGGAGCTGTACGAGCTGATGCTCCGCCAAGGGGCGGATGCCGGACCGGAGCTGGTGGTCGACGCTTCCGGGCAGTCCACCGACCCTGCCGGACTGCTGGCCTGCGGCCTGGCCAGACCTGAGACCGCCGACAGTGAACCGGTACCCCTGTACCTGAGAAAAAGCGAGGCTGAGATTACTTTTTTCGGCGAGTAGCCCGATCCACGAAACGCTCCCATTCGGGAAGGGCGGAGGGCTGAGTCTTTACCGCTTCGATGTTTTCCTGCTGAATGGCCTGGTAAACCTCTTTGCGGTAGACCTTGATCGAACGGGGAGCTTCGATGCCGAGCTTGACCTGATCGCCCCTGATATCGATGACCGAGATCTCGATCTCATCTCCGATCACAATCCGCTCGTTCATCTTTCGCGACAGTATCAGCATGGTTCCTGCCTTACCGCGGCTAACTCCTTGAGAACCGGGTGACGAACTTCCCACTTCGGATTGGTGGAGATGGACTGGCGTCCGATCCGTGTCTCCTTGTTGATGATGATCGGACCCTGCAGGTTGGCCGTCATCTCCGAGGGACTCTTGGGGATGGTCACGATGGCGAAGGTGAGCATCTTTTCCGGATGGTCGATACCGATCTCCTCCAGCTCTTCCGGGGGAACCTCCACCGTGTAGTCCGGCCTGAAGATCACGGGATTGATGAGAACGAAGGCCACTTCCAACAGATCCAGGGCCTGCAGCCAGTAGAAGGGTTGTTGCGGTGCATCCAGAAGCACGTAGCTGTTCAGTTTTTCGAAGCCCAGGATGCCGTAGGGAAACTCGATTCTCTGGCGTTCATCCACGTCGATGGAACCGTAGGCCTTGGTATCGACTCTCATCATCTCACTCCCATTATCGCAGGAAATCGAGCAGTGTCGGTCTGATGATGCGGGCGGCGGTCCCGGTAGCTGCTTGATGTACGTGTTCCAGCATCTTTAAATCGGTGATCGCCTCGGTGATATCCAGATCCGCCTCCTTGGCCAGGAAGCTGATGTACTCCGGCCGTTCGTACTCCAATCGGCGTTCTGTGACCTGCAATCGGGTGTCCTTGGAGCCGATCTCGGCAAGATGGGCGGTCAAGGCCTCGATCGCATCATCGATACCCCGCAAACCGTCCCCGCCGATACGGTGCAGGTCATTCTCGTACATGCCGTTGCGCACCGTCATGATCATGTCGAAGATCGACCCCCCGTAGGCTCCGGCGGAATCCGCTATGTTGAGGGGGGGAGACTCGGATCCCCTGGAAATGATCCCCAGATCCTGAAGCACGGTACCCCGGCGATCCTCCGGCCAGATCTGATGCGGGAAGGTTCCCTCCAGGGCCAGGGCGTTCTCCACAGGATCGAGCCTGGCCTTTATGGGCGCCTCGGAGGCATTGATCTTGTCGATGATAGCGTAGAGGTTGTCCCCCTCCTTTAGCTGGATATCCACCCCGTCGATGGCGATTAGGGAATCGCTCTGCACCCGGTAGTTTAACGCCTCCACGGAGGAGTAGATCTGCTGGCGTTCGGCCCAGAATACGGTGTTACCGGGAAAACGGTAATCAAGGGTCGCGGCTTCGTCGATCTCTCCGCGATTGCGGCCGTTGTCGCCCACGTACTGAACGGAGGTGATCACCTCGGCATCCCGGCTGCCATCGACCCTGCCGGTGGTCAGGCGGAACGGCTCGATCTTGCTGCGATGGCCGGAGAAGATGTAGTTCCCCTTCCCGTCCAGCGAGTTGGCGATCTCCACCATCTCCCGCAGCAGCTGATCGACCTCTTCAGCCATGTAGGCCATCTGCTGATCGTCGTAGATGCCGTTGGCCCCCTGCACGGTGAGCTCCCGGATGCGCTGCAGGATATCCACTCCGGAGCGGATGTTGCCCTCTGCCAGGGACAGCTCCCCCCGGATCTTGGAGATATTGTCGACAAAACGCTCCAGGCGGACAATCTTCGACTGGTAGCGGGTGGCGTGGCCCGCGGCCAGGGGATCATCCCGCAGGTTCTTCAGCCGGGTCTGCCCGGCCATCTTGTTCTGCAGCTCGTTCATCTTCCATTCCCGAAGCCGCATATAGTAGCTCATATCGTTATTGGGCATATTGGTGCTTATGCGTTTCATATTCTCTTTACACCGCCATTCTGTTGATGATCGTGTCCAGCATTAGATCCACCTGCGTGATGAAACGAGCCGCGGCCGAGTAAGCATGCTGGTATTTGATCATGTTGGCCAGCTCCTCGTCGATATTCACCCCGGACAGGGCCTCCCGCATATCCCGCAGCTCTTTCAGGACCAGGCTCTGGGTTTCGAAGGCCGTTTCGGCGATCTGCCCCCGCAGGCCGATATCGGTAACCACCGTGGAGAAGTACTCGTCGAAGCTGCCGCTGGCGCCGAGCATAACGGGTTCTGTCCTCAGATTGGCGATGGCCAGAGCCGCCGATCCATCGCCGAAGGCCTCTCCTCCGCCCTCCAGAGCGCTGGCCACGCTCAGAGGATCCCGGGCCAGGTCCGGATTTACCTCGATCCATCCGGCCGGATTCGCCTGGGGCGCCACGGCAAATTGCGATTCCGGCACCAGGTTCAGCACGGCATCCGGGCCGCCCCAGTCGAAGGCTCCTGCCGGTCCGGTCGCCTCGAGCATTCCGGCATAACCTACCAGGAACTGACCCGTATCCTCGAGGTGGCGAATCACGAAGTCCGGGTTGTCCGTGTCCGCTACAGGAACACCGGTTATGGTCAACTGCCCCTCCCGGTTCAGGCGTGCCGCAACCTCCGCCCCGGAGGTGTTGATGCGAAAGACCAGATCCTCCACCGTGTCCGTGGGAAAGTAATCCAGAAGCACATCGTCCGTGGCACCCGGAAGAATCAGGGTGCCCCTCAGACCGACCTGCTCCTTGGGATCCAGGGCGTTGGTTCCGTTGATGCGGAATATATAGCTGGAATCGTTCGCCCCGTCCCCGTCCCTGTCGTAGTTACCGACCAGGTTGTTGATGAACGGATATTCCCGGAAAAAATCGATTCCCGTCTTGCCGTTCAATCCATAGGAACGGCTGTGGATCTCATTGACCAGATCGATGAAGGTTACGGTCATCAGATCGAGCTTCTGAATCTCTCCCCGAGCATCGAAATCCCGCAGCTCGATCAGTCCGGCCAGTTTGCCGCCGCGCAGCTCCAGTAGATCCCCGGTCTCCCCCCAGAGGATACGGGAGTAGCTGTCGTTGGCCGGATCGGGAACCGGAACGAACTCCTCGTGGTGCCGTCCCTGCACCAGGTGCCGCCCCCCTGTGTAGATGACGTATTCGTCGGGATCCTGGGTGCCGATGGTGATATCCACCAGCTCCGCCAGCCGTCCGGTCAGAAGGTCCCGGCGGTCGTACAGGTCGTTGGGGTTGTCCCCCAAGGCTTCGATCTTGATGATCTGTTCGTTCAAAGCGGCGATTTCCCGGCCCAGGTCGTTCACCTCGTCGACCACGGCCAGAATGTCTCCTTCGATCATGTCCCGGGTTTCTTTGAGCCGGAAGTAGCGGCTGTGGATGGCGTCGATCAGGGCCTGGCCCCGCTGCAGCACAGCTGTTCTGGCGCCCACCTCGGTGGGATTCAGAGACAGCTCTTGCCAGGATTCCCAGAACTTGTCCATCAGGGAACGGACCGAAACCTCGGTGGGTTCGTTGTAGATCTGTTCCAGCAGGAGCACGTACTTGTCCCGGGCCCCCCAGTATCCCTCTCCGGCGGTCTCATTGATGATCCGACCCTCCAGCAGCATATCCCGCACCCTGGCGATGCGGTTGACCTCCATGCCCTGACCGAGCTGACCCGGGTACAGCTCCCGGTTCAATCCGGGCATGTAGATAGGATCGGTGGCCTTCATCTCCACCCGCTGCCGGCTGTAGCCCTCCACCGAAGCGTTGCTGAGGTTGTGACCGATCGTGTTCAGAGCCAGGGTGTGGCCGATAAGACTACGTTTTCCTATCTCTATCCCCATGAATGTCGATGGCATATCGACCTCCTATGCGTTGCCGTACAGCATGAGCGACTCGTCCCCCGGCTCTTTGGGCTGTCCGGTACGGGAGTACATCTTTCCCTTGCGGTGGGGAAACAGCTCTTCAAGGATCTGCCGCAGAGCATCTGACATGGACTGGACGTAGT
>Ga0272441_10004342_pt1 | contig 25837 bp, 26 predicted proteins | sample SSMProp6N_FD_193582 | JGI IMG/M metagenome (GOLD analysis project Ga0272441, IMG submission 193582) | Marine sediment archaeal communities from Little Sippewissett salt marsh, Falmouth, MA, United States - SSM-Prop-6N | ecosystem: Environmental > Aquatic > Marine > Wetlands > Sediment ...
CCATTTCTGACCTTTCTTCTTAAAACTATCTTGCATTCCTTTACTCAGAATCCGGTAAGGACGGGAGAAAGGGGTGGCATTTAGATCCCCGCAGAGGATCACAGGATACGGAGAATTCTCAATATGATCCCGTACCAGCTGGGCCTGCTCCCTGTGCTTTAAGGCTACCCGGCTCAGTCGTTTAAGGAAATTCAGGCCATTATTGCTATATAAAAATGTCCGGGAAGAAATCTGGTAAGATTGCAGATGCACGTTGTATACCCTGAGGGTATCCTTCCCCCTGACAATATCGGCAAAGAGGGCACTGTTTGCCGATTCCGGAAAAGATATCACCCCAGAATCAAGGATAGGAAATCGGGAAAATATCGCCTGGGGACTCAGGCCTGAAGTCGCTGGGATGACGGTGCGGTTTTTATACGTATTAAAGGATGTGAGAAAAGTGCGATTAAATTCCTGTACACAAATGATATCCGGTTGTTGCCTCTCTACAAAAGCCACTATTTGCTCTCCGGCATTATTGGGCTCATAATAGCCCCTGGCATTGAAACCCCGGGTGTTATAGGTCATCAGGGTAAAAGCTTCTTGGGGCGGGATTTCCTCATCCCCGAAAGTGAAGCCGTAAAAACTCCCGAAACTCACAAAGGCAATCAGCAGTGCTAATAGGGGTAATAAAAAGCGTTTGGTACGCAGGAGCAGACATAGGACAAAAAAAAGTACATTGGCGACAATCAACCAGGGTACCGCAATACTCATGGCATCGAGGATGGGAAAAAATGGAAGGGGGAGAAAGTAATGGACACACGCCAAAATGAGGGCACCCGAAAGGACAATTCCGATAAAGCTATTACCCCGTTTCAGCCATTTGCGCATCACTGATCCTTAGTCCTGGTCATTCCCCGCCTTAAAGAGGAAGTCTTTTTCAGATTTGCTCAGGCTGTCATAACCGGATTTACTGATTTTATCGAGGATGCCATCGATTTTGCGTTGACGGGTTTCCCGATCGTAATCAATGGGCCCGGCAGGGCCCTTTCGTTGTTTTCTATAGACTGTTTTCATCGGGGCTTTCTTCTTTTCAAACAGGCCGCCCAACTGGTCTAGCAGCTTCGAAAATCCTGCACCCAGATCTTTCCCCTCATGGGATTGTCGGGCATAGAAATACCCCAAAAGTGCACCACCCAAATGCGCGATCCGCCCACCGGGATTATCCAGGGGGATCATGACCAAATCCAGTAGGACCAAAAAAGCGCCAATATACCAAAGCTTAATATTAAAGAAGAAAAGGCGAACCTCCTGTTGCGGAATATAGGTGCACACGTAGATCAAAACAGCCATAACCCCTGCCGAAGCCCCGATCAGCGGAGACTGGCTGTTATAGAATGCAGGGAAAAGATTATAGGCGAGCAGAAAGAGCGCCCCACCGGAAATCACTCCCAGAAAATAGACATTGATAAACCGCCTTGAGCCAAAATAATTAAAGAAAATCCGGGCGGCGTAGTACAGCAAAAGCATGTTAAAGAATATATGCCATATACTCCCATGTAAAAAGGAGTATGTAACTATAGACCAGGGCTGGGTAATAAAATCCAGAAATCCCTTGGGCAGTTCAAACCAACGCTCGAGCGCCCAGGGTTGTAATTGCAATAAAAAAGTAAGTAAGCGCACGACCAGAAAGACCAATACGTTGACAACGATCAGCTTTTCTGCCATGTTCAGCCTGGCGAATTGATATTTTAAATTTGTATTACTCATTTACGAATCCCACCGATTTTTATTGAATTGATTCCGCTTCCAGTACCACATCATCAGAAATCCAAATAATGCTCCGCCGATATGGGCAAAATGTGCAATACCATTCCCGAAAATGGAATACCCCGTTACCCCGGAAAACAAATCCAGGCCAATCAGCACGGGAATAAAATACTTTGCTTTGATAGGGACCGGTAAAAATATCAAAAATAGCTCGCTGTTCGGGAATAACATACCGAAAGCCACCAGAATTCCATAAATCGCCCCCGATGCCCCAACAGCCGGAGTCATAAAGGCGCTCAGCATATTTTCTACCTCACCCCTTGGAGCGAGCTGCATCCAGGTTTCACTGTATTTGCCTTCACGAAGCACGCTCAGCACATCGGACTCAGGAATACCTGCTGCCGCAAGGGCTTCCAACCCCTGGCTTACATTGTAATAATTGACCCCGGTGTGTATCAGGGCGGCACCCAGGCCCGCTGAAAAATAGAAAAAGAGGAACTTCTTTGTACCCCACATGCGTTCCAGAGGTGACCCAAAAGCCCAGAGGGCGTACATATTAAAAACCAGGTGCATCAGTCCTCCATGCATAAACATATGAGAGACAATTTGCCAGGCCGAGAAATTAGCGTTCTGTGGATACCAGAGCGAAAACAACTGATAAAACTGATCGCTATAGAGAGCAGTCCCTATAAAAAATAAGATATTAATAACCAGCAGATGCTTAATCCCATCGGTAATTCTTCCCATTTATTGTAGTTTTTTTTCGAGTTCACCCACCTCAAAGGTGGCGTGAATCTTTTTATTAAACGGACTGCGATCGGGTTCCTTACAGGCAAAAAGGTCATTGATTAAAGCCTGCCTTGAGGCTGTATCCAATATCCTGCCCGGGCGAATTGAAAGTGCGCGGGATAGCAGTCGGGCCATGCGATCTGCATCGGAAAACCCTTCAGCCCCAAGCTGCTGCCTCCAATTTGTAAGCAACTCTTCCAAAATGGTTGCCACCTCAGCATCGGGGATCAACACCGGCAGGGCACTAATCGTAACCTCTCCTTCCGCACCTTCCTCTATTGTAAAACCAAGGGCCTTCAACGAATCGTACATTTCGTTAAGCATTTCCAGCTCGGCAGGGTCAAAAGGGAGTTTCATCGGAAATAGGAGTGTTTGGGAAACCGGTTCTTTCAACGATATATTCTCCAAAAACTGTTCATAGAGTACTCTTTGATGCGCACGTTGCTGATCGATGAGTAAAAGTCCTGATTTTACGCGGGTGAGAATATATTTCCGATCTACCTGAAAGGAAGTTAATTCTGTAAGGGAATCCAATGCATCCTCATCGAAAAGCGTCTCCGGCGGGGCGTCGGATTCTACAATCCAATGCGTTTGGGCCCCTTCCTGGTATTGCCCCTCCCCCAGCCCGTCATACAGGGCGGTCCAGGAATTCCCGGATGCTTTCGTGTAATTTATTGGCGGGGCTGAAGAAGATCCCGCTTCGAGAAAAGGATTGAAATTCCGGTCTACTTCCACCTGTGGAACTGGCGCTCTGCGATCTCTCAGGTTATAGGGTGTTTCCAGGTTCTGGTTGGCTTCAAAATCCAGTACCGGACGAATATTAAACTGACCCAGGCTGTGCTTTACCGCAGCGCGGAGAATCGCATACAGGCTTTGCTCATTTTCGAATTTGATCTCCGTTTTTGTCGGGTGGATATTGATATCTATAGAATCCGCGGGAACCTGCAGGAAGATAAAATATCCGGGGACCGTATCCGCACGCAAAAGGCCCTCATAGGCATTCATTACTGCATGGTGCAGGTACGGACTCTTAATATACCGGTTGTTGACGAAGAAAAATTGGTTGCCCCGGCTTTTTTTGGCAAATTCGGGTTTACAGATAAAGCCGTCTATTTTTACGACCTGTGTTTCCTCTTCAACTGGCACTAAACGGTCGTTCATCCGTTTCCCGAACAAATGTCCGATACGCCTGCGCAGATTTGATTCAGGAATATTGAAGAGTTCGGAGTCGTTGTTATAAAGTTTAAAGGAAATCCCGGGATGTGCCAGTGCTATGCGCTGGAATTCTTCGAGTACGTGACGGTATTCGATCTTGGTGGACTTCAAAAAATTTCTTCTGGCCGGAACGTTAAAAAAAAGATTTTTAACCTGTATGGAGGTGCCCTGGGGCATCACAGTTTCCGAAACGGACTCGAGGATTCCCCCGGCAATTTTAAGGTGGGTCCCCAGGGCATCATTTCCATTTCGGGTTTGCATTTCGAGGTGCGCAATCGCCGCTATGGATGCCAGGGCTTCCCCCCTGAAACCCATAGTTTGAATTTGAAATAGATCAGCGGCCTGCCTGATTTTTGAAGTAGCGTGCCTGAGGATGGATAACTCAGCATCTTTCCGGTCCATACCGCTACCGTTGTCTACGACCTGAATTAATGTCTTACCTCCTTCCCGAACGATGAGCTGAATCTCTGAAGCCCCTGCATCGAGGGCATTCTCAAGGAGTTCCTTGACCACGGAAGCCGGTCTCTGAACCACCTCTCCCGCTGCGATCTGATTCGCAACATGTTCCGGTAAAAGTTCAATCCGTTGGCCCATCAGCTGGAAAAAAAATAGATAAATCAAAATCGAGAATATACAACACGATTAGCAAGAGGATAAGGATAATAATCAACATTCTCCAACGGTGGTTCCGGTCCCCTTCCCGTTTTAAATCGGACATCGCATTTTTAAACCGGTTTTTGAGGCCCCCGGGATGGTCTACGGTAGATCGGAAACGATCCAGCTTGTGACCTATTTTATAAGGGTTGCCCTCACCCTTATCGTCATAATAACGCGGTTTATAGCCGTATTTTTTGTTTTTACGAAGTTTTGAAAACCTTCCCATAGCCCCTTTCCCAAAATTACTTAAAAACAAAATGGGAGCCCGAACCTCGCTCCCAAAAATTGTTAACATCCCCAAAAGATGTGGGTTACTCCCTTAAGACCCGAGTCTGCAAGAATCAGAGAGCGGCCATCTGTAGAGCAGCAACTGCTGCTTCCGCCCCTTTGTTGCCGTGACGACCCCCGCTGCGGTCTTTGGCCTGTTGCAGGGTGTCATCGGTAAGTACACAGAAAATCACAGGCACTTCCAATCGGAGGTTGAGTTCCATGATTCCCTGGGCCGTGGCACTGCAGACGAAATCAAAATGCGCTGTTTCCCCCCGGATTACACTGCCAATGGCAATAACGGCATCCGGCTTTTCCTCACGAATCAGTTTCCCGCATCCATAAGCCAGTTCAAAACTCCCCGGAACATCCATGCGAAGAATTTGACCGCTGTCTACACCGCAATCTAAAAGGGTTTTATAAGCTCCCTGGTAAAGGGCTTCGGTAATTTCACCGTTCCATCGCGAGACCGCAATCCCGATACGCATATTTTGGCCATCGGGTACCTTAGATTTATCGTAGGCGGAGAGATCTTTACCCGAGGTTGCCATCAATCCGTTATTTTGGCCATTCCTATAAATGCATCCACCCCGGAACCCTGGGCGGATTGGGGATAGTCATCCTTAATTCGCGTAAAGTATTGCAGCGCCTTTTCCTTTTGCCCGAGTTCCAGGGCTGTAATTCCAGCTTTCTGAAGATATAATGGCGTGGTGAAATCGTTAGTGTCTTCCGACAACGCTTTTTCGTAAAACCGGAGGGCATCTTCGTTTTGTCCGAGCTGTACAAAAGCGTCTCCGATATTCCCCATGCTGACGGGTCCTAACATGGCATCGTCAGTTTTGAACTCCTCCAGGTAGGAAATCGCCTCTTGGTACTGATTCAGCTTCATATACGAAATACCCGCGGCATACCGGGCAATATTGGCTGACTTGGTACCCGAGTATTCCTCCATGATGTCCAAAAGACCGAATTTTCCCTCTGCACCTTCAAGGGCCAGTGTATATAGCGAGTCTGCCTGTACTCCGCTTTGCTGTGCCTGGCTAAAATACTGAAGCGGGTAAAAGAGCTCGTTGCTGGCACTTTCTTCACGTGGCTCCTGTATGAATTGCTGGTAACCCAGGTATGCTAAAACGGCAACGGCGATCACTCCGATAATCCCTAAAATGTAATTCTGATTCCTGGCCACCCACTGTTCTGTCTTGGAAGCGCTGGAATCCAGAGTACTGAATACCTCTGCGGTCGTGCTGTCCTGCATGTCCAGTTCGTGCTCTTCCGCTTTGTTCTTCGGTTTATACCCCCGCTTTTTGTATGTGGCCATTTTTTGTAATATTGATCGCGCAAAAATAAAGGTTTTATCTAAAACAGAGAGGTAATTTATTCCTTATTTTTAGATAATTTGCGACAACTTACTACTCTGAAACCCTCCTGAATCCGGATGCATTTAAACCACTTATCCTTACTGAATTACAAGAATTTCGATACCCGTGAATTCGAGTTTGACGCCAAGATCAATTGTTTGATAGGCCCTAATGGGGTAGGAAAAACCAATGTGCTGGATTCCATCTACCACCTCGCCTTTGGCAAAAGTTATTTTAACCCGGTGACCACGCAGAATATCCGGCATGGAGCCGATTTTTTCGTCATTGAAGGGGCATTTGTAAAAGAGGGGCGGGAAGAAAGTGTGGTTTGCAGTTTTAAAAAGGGCGGCAAAAAAGTGCTCAAGCGAAGCGGGAAAGTATACGACCGGATATCAGATCATATCGGGCAGGTACCCCTGGTTATTATATCGCCGGCAGACCGGGACCTCATCCTGGAAGGAAGTGATGTAAGGCGGAAATTTATGGATGGGGTGATTTCCCAGTCCGATAAGGCATATCTGCAGGATGTATTGAACTATCACAAACTAGTCTCCCAGCGGAATGCCCTGTTAAAGTATTTTGCCGCCAATCGGACATTCGACTCAGACAGCCTTGAAGTATACAACGACCAGCTCCACACCGCGGGAATGCGTATCCACGAGAAACGGCTGGCCTTTATGTCTGAATTCACACCTATTTTTATCGCCCAGTACAAAGCGATTTCCGGGGGGGATGAACCTGTTCACCTGCGTTATCAGAGTCAACTGGAATCGGCGCCACTCTCGGATCTCCTCCATGAGAACCTCGAAAAAGACCGCCTGCTGCAATACACCACCCAGGGCATCCACAAGGACGATCTGAGTATGGAGATCGAGGGATACCCTATTAAGAAATTCGGAAGTCAGGGACAGCAAAAATCTTTTCTGATCGCCCTGAAATTTGCACAGTTCCAGTTTATGAAATCCCAATTATCTGGCATGCCTATCTTGCTTCTCGACGATATTTTTGATAAATTGGATGAAGGCCGGGTGGCACACATTGTCAACCTGGTAAACCAGGACCTTTTTGGTCAGATTTTTATCAGTGACACCCACGGCGAGCGCACTGAAAAAACGGTCAGGCAAATCCACCAAACCTATGCACTCATTACCCTTTAGATACTTGCTTTATTTTTGGGGGATACTGGTTTTAAACTCCTGTAACCCCTCTCCGGACCAGGAGGATTTGCAATACCTGCAGGGGTATTGGGAAATTCAGAAAGTGGCCTTTTCAGACGGCGCTGAAAAAACCTATACGGCCAATACCACCATCGATTTTTTCGAATGGAACGGAAGCAGCGGGTACCGTAAAAAAGTACAGCCGACCCTGGATGGGAAATACCTGACCTCAGATGATGCCCTCCCAATGCAAATCCTCTGGCGGGATAACCGTCTTTTTCTGGGATTTACAGGGGGAGATACACAATGGGAGGAAGAAGTACTGGAACTCGACAGCCTGAACCTGACCACCCGGCACAGCAATGGGTTATTATATACCTATACCCGATACAAACCCTTTTCACTTAAAACAGGAGATGACTAAAAAGAAGGAGAATCAATCCCTGGATGAGGCCTTAAAAGCCTTTATCGAGGTAAATCATCTGGAAAAGGGATTGGATCAGGTCCGCGTGCAGGAAGCATGGTCTGGTGTTATGGGACCCGGAGTTTCCAATTACACAATTAAGGTTCGCCTGGAGGGCAGCACGCTCATTGTTTATCTTAAATCCTCTGTCCTGCGGGAAGAATTGAGTCTGGGCGCCTCCCGTATCATAGAAATGATGAATGAGGAGTTGGGTCGGAAACTGATAGAAAAAGTCAGACTGCAGTAAACAAAAAAACCCGGCGCACCGGCCGGGGTTTTTTTGATCTTTTTATTGGGAAACTAGGCGTAGACTTCCCTTCCCGAAAAGTGAAAACTCCCTTCAATGAAAGCGTTTTCATCACTGTCTGAACCGTGAACAGCATTCTCCCCGATATCCTTCGCAAAGAGTTTTCGAATGGTACCTTCAGCAGCCTCAGCAGGGTTCGTAGCCCCGATAAGTGCCCGGAAATCCTCGACTGCATTCTCCTTTTCAAGGATAGCGGAAACTATAGGTCCGCGGGTCATAAAAGTCACTAATTCCCCAAAAAAGGGACGATCCTTGTGAATTGCATAGAATTCCTCAGCATCCCGGCGACTCAGTTGTGTGTATTTCATCGCTACGATACGAAAACCTGCAGAAGTGATTTTTTCGAGAATCGCTCCGATATAGCCGTTTTCAACCGCATCTGGTTTAATCATGGTAAAAGTTCTGCTTCCTGCCATTTTAAAAATTTTCGGCGAAAATACGCTTTATCCCTGCAACCCACAAACTCAATAGTTTTGATTCAGCTCCAGGAGAACCTTATTCCCATCCCCGCGAATCTGAAAAGTTGCCCGTCGATTCGCGAGGTCTAAAACAACCCAACCAAAACTCTCAACAGCGATGACCTCACCTATCCGGAACGGATTCGGCTCTCCCTTAAATGACCTGTATGCATGGGTCAGACCGCTGGAGGTAAAATCTATAAGGGGATACTTGAGGGGCCGGGAATCTGTTCTGGAGAATTCTGAAATATGCCGGTCCCCTGAAAACACGATGACACCACGGGCCCCGGATTCGGCAATCACCTCCATTAGGCGGGTGACTTCATGGGGGAAGTTTCCCCACGTTTCAAAACCGTGTTCCCCCGAGAGTACCTGAATACTGCTCACCAGAATATTGAAATCTGCCCGGGAGTTTTGGAGTTCTGATTCCAGCCAGGCCCACTGGGCTTCTCCGAGGATTGTACCATCTGTCTGGGTATGGGGTACATACCTCCTGTTGCCTGAAGGATCTGCCTTTAATTCCGACCTGAAATACCGCGTATCTAAAACAAGAACTTTTACACTCCCTTTCCCGGTGGAATAATTGTGAGCCGCGTACACCCCTTCCCGCTGGCGTCTTGGGCTTGATTGGGGTACACCCAGAAAATCTAAAAACACCTGTTGGCTGGCCTTTCGGGCTGTAAACTCGGACCCTCCGTCATTGAGGCCATAATCGTGGTCGTCCCAGGTGCCAATTACAGGGGTTGCGGATGCTAAGGCCCTGTATCCGGGGACCGCTTTCAGTTCTGCATAGTACTCCTGAAGTTCTCCCATATCATCGGTATCAGCATACACGTTATCCCCGCCCCAAATCCAGAGATCGGGCTCAAGTGCAAGAATATCATCCCAGAGGAGGTTACCCCGTTCCGTATCGTTGCAGGATCCAAATGCAATCTTTAGAACCTCACGCTCCGATGGGTTCGTCGATGGGACGGAATCGGCCCCGGACTTACACGAGTAAATAAACAGTACGGGAAATAATAGTGGAATAAGTCGTTTCATAACCCGTCGTTTCTTTTCCTAAAGATATCATTTCTGATCGGGCTTCCATCTAATTTAATATCTTTGCCCGCATGAATTCTGACCTTGTCGGGCCATTAAAAGCATTGCTGAAAACGGGAAAAAGGATCGTTCTGGTCCCTCATAAAAACCCCGATGGAGATGCCATAGGCTCTTGTTTGGGGCTTCAGCGATTTTTGGAGGCCCACAATCACACAACCCACGTGATTTCCCCGAATGATTTCCCTGAATTTCTGAAATGGATGCCGGGAGCGGAATCGGTGATCAATTTCGAAAAAAATCGGGGTAAGGCCGAAAAACTCCTTAGAGCCGCCGACCTGGTTTTCACCCTTGATTTTAATGCCCTGAATCGTACCGGGTCCATGGAGGAAGTCCTCGGGAAAACCACCTGCCCCTTTGTTATGGTAGATCACCACCAGAGTCCGCAAGACTATGCAGAGGTGACTTATTCAGACGCACAGATGAGTTCTACCTGTGAAATGGTGTATCATTTAATTGACGGCTTGGGTGCTGCCGGGGAAATAGATACCCAAATAGCCACCTGCCTGTATACCGGGATCCTCACCGATACCGGGTCATTCAAATACCAGGGGACTACGCCCACCACCATGAGGGTAGCAGCAGAGTTGATGGAGCACGGGGCACCGCATACACAGATTCACCGGCACATTTACGATACCAACCGGGTGGAGCGCTTGCAACTCCTGGGTTGTGCCTTGCAGAATCTGGTCATTCTCCAGCCGTATCGAACCGCCTATATAACCCTGACCCAGGAAGACCTGAACCGGCATAATTTTCAAAAAGGGGATACAGAAGGTTTTGTGAACTATGCCCTTTCGTTAAAAGATGTCGTTCTGGCGGCGATTTTTATAGAGAATAAGGAAGAGGGGATCATTAAGATTTCGCTTCGGTCCCAGGGAGATTTCTCGGTCAACGACCTGGCGCGCTCCCACTTTAGCGGAGGAGGTCATATCAATGCCGCCGGTGGCCGCAGTGAGGAATCCCTCAAAGCCACCACCGCCCGATTCGAGAGTTTACTCCCCTTATATAAAAAGCAATTATCCCAATGAGAAAGGTCTTTAGTCTTCTTGTATTGATGTTTGTGATTACCTCCTGCCAGGAACCCGAGCCCCGAAGGCCTCTGGAGGTTCGAAGTGGCAGCTTTCTGAAGGCATCCGCCGAGCGGAATAAACGCCTGTTGGAAAAAGAAACAGCCCTCATGCAGGAACTGGCCCAAAAAGACAGCCAGCGAACCTATCAAAGCAGTGCCAGTGGCTTTTTGTACGCCTATGAAAAAAGAGTTCCTGAGGCTGGCGGGGTAGCCGCTGCCGGAGATCTGGTAACCCTGACGTACAACATCCGGACCTGGAATGAAGACACCCTCTACCGACAGGAAGAAATAGGGGTCCTCAAATATCTGGTAGACAAAGAAGAACTCTTTCCAGGCATGCGATATAGTGTTAAACTCCTGAAAGAAGGAGAAGCTGCCACATTTCTGTATCCCTCGTCCCTCGGATACGGATACCACGGTGATGATGTCCGCATCGGGCCCAATACACCCTTAAAATGCACCTTAGAAATATTTAAAATTGAACCGGAAACTGAAAGCGAAAAATAATTGTGTTATGAAAAATACTGTTTTACTACTCTCGATTGCCCTTACGCTGCTGGGGTCCTGCAAGTCCAACTACTCAGATCTCGGGGACGGCCTGTTTGTGGAACTACAGACTACCCAGGGTGATATGGTTATTAAACTGGAACAGGAAAAAACACCCTTAACCGTTGCCAACTTCGTAAGTTTAGCTGAGGGGACCAATCCTTATGTGAGCGATCCGTATAAAGGGAAACCCTTTTATGATGGCCTGATCTTTCACCGGGTCATGCCCGATTTTATGATTCAGGGAGGAGATCCGTTGGGAACAGGCTCGGGTAATCCGGGATACCGCTTTAAGGACGAGTTTAACAAAGACCTGACGCACAATGCGAAGGGAATCTTATCAATGGCCAATGGCGGGCCCAACACCAACGGAAGTCAATTTTTTATCACCATAAAGGAAACTCCCTGGCTGGATGGCGTACACACCGTTTTCGGGAAAGTCGTTTTGGGAATGGATGTAATCGACTCCATCGCCGCAGTTCCCACACAACCCGGGGATCGTCCGGTCGACTCCGTGATCATGAAAAAAGTCACCATTGTTCGAAATGGGAAAGTCGCCAAATCCTTTGACGCTGTAGAGGTAATGTCCGCTTACTTCGCCGAAGAAGAAGCCCTTCAGGAAAAAATAAAGGCCTTTGGTGCAACCCTTGTCAGTCAAAAATCTTCTGCCACAACCCTGCCCTCGGGACTTCAATACACCATTCTCAAAGAGGGAGACGGGCCCAAACCCTCAATCGGTGAGAGCGTTTCTGTCCATTATGCCGGGTGGTTGGAGGATGGCAACCTTATTGATACGAGTGTGGATTCCATCGCCAGAGCCGCTGGTCGGTATGATGAATTATTAGCCCTGCATCGTGGGGATTTCCGACCCCTGACCATGGTACTAAGCCCCGATATGCAATTGTTCGCCGGCTTTAAGGAAGCGATGCTCGAAATGAAAGCCGGTGATAAATGGCGCATTTTTGTGCCGCCACATCTGGGTTACGGCAGTCAGGGAAGCGGCCCGATTCCACCTAATGCAAACCTGGTATTCGACCTGGAAATGCTGCCCGCCCCCGAGTAATCCCTTATGATTCTTGATCTTTGCGTGGAATGTGCTTCAATACATCCTGCAGCAAGGTCCAGAATTTACGCGTAGAAGAAACGGAAGCCCGCTCATCTGGAGAATGGGCGCCAAGAATGGTCGGACCAAAACTCACCATGTCTATTTCGGGATAGTGATTCTTTAGAATCCCGCATTCCAGCCCCCCATGGCCCGCCAGCACTTGTGGTGCTTCCCCAAATAATTCGGTATACCTTTTGATGACTACCGCTAAAATAGGGGATGAAGTATCGGGGAGCCAACCCGGATAATCCCCATCGGTAGTTACCTGGTAACCTGCCGGTAAAAAAGAAGCTTTCAGTTTTCGCACCAGGTCCGCCTTGGCCGATTCTCTGGACGAACGAGTCAGGGAGCCAACCTCTATGTTGCCCTCCCCTACCTGAACCCGTGCCACATTATTGGAAGTTTCAACGAGCGTCGGGAATTCTGAACTCATGGCATACACCCCGTTAAACAAACTGTAGAGGGAGTAGAGAAAACCTTTTGTAGTTTCAGGATCCATCGTTTTTTGCGGTCGGTCCGTGGGTTCTGCTGTTATACGCAGATCGGGTTCTTTCTCGCGGTACTCTTGAAGGATGGCCTCCTTTTCCCCCTCAAGGGCATGAAGCACTGCTTCCCGGTTCCCGGAGGGAACGACCACAAGGGCATGGGCCTCCCTCGGTATGGCGTTTCTGAGGCTACCCCCATCCATTGCTGACAGAGAAACCGGCGCAGCTTCCCCGCACACCAGCAACAGGCGCCCAAGCAACAAATTCGCGTTCCCGAGGCCTTTGTGTATATCCATCCCGCTATGCCCCCCTTGCAGGCCATTGATCCGGATAGAAAGCCCCGTTGCTCCCCCTTTAACAGCTACGGGCGTATAGGTGCCCCGGGCTGTGACGTCCACCCCCCCGGCACATCCCACGCAAAGGGTGTCATCTTCTTCAGTATCCAGGTTTAAGAGGATACTTCCGGTTAAAAGATCATTGGCCAGTCCCTTGGCCCCGGTCATCCCAGTTTCCTCATCAATGGTAAAAAGCGCTTCTAAAGCCGGATGCGCGATCTCATCAGAGGCCAGAATCCCCATAATGGCTGCCACGCCAAGACCATTATCTGCTCCCAGGGTGGTTCCTTTGGCCCGTACCCAATCCCCATCGAGAAACATCTCAATGCCCTGTGACTCAAAATCAAATACAGTGGAATTGTTTTTCTGATGAACCATATCCAGATGGGCCTGTAGCACCACCGTTTTTCGGTTTTCCATTCCAGGGGTGGCGGGTTTACGAATAACGATATTCCCTACAGCATCCTTAAGGGTCTCCAGCCCCAGGGAATTGCCGAAGTCCATCATAAAAGCTATGACCCGTTCTTCTTTTTTGGACGGGCGGGGGACAGCATTGAGGTCTGAGAAGTATTTCCAGATTGTACCAGGATCAATATTCGCGATGACATCAGACATATAAAAAGCATTTAGTGCCTCTCAAAAATAACTATTCCGGCCAAGGCCGGCAGGATAATTCTCTATTTTTACACCATGCGATCCCATTTTAAGACCGGTATTATCCTTTCGTTTCCTCTTCAGCTTTTAGCCGTAAACTGGATGGCAGGCCATCCGCAGTGGGTAGAGAAGTACTACAGCAAGGGTTTTTATCCGCTGATCTCCACTTTTTTCAGGAGACTATACGGCTGGGTTCCCTTCTCTGTGGGAGACCTTATTTATTTTTTACTCATCGTCTTATCTATAGGTTACCTGATCCGCAAGCGGCATTGGATCCGACACCATTCCTGGACCTTTCTCCGCGATTGCCTGGTCGCACTTTCCGTCCTTCATTTCACTTTTTACTTCGTTTGGGGAAGTAACTACTTCCGACAACCTTTGGCACAAACCCTGGGTTACGAGGTAAAATATACCACAGATGAGCTCGCAGGACTTACCGGGCGACTCGCGGAGCAAACCAATGCCCTGCAAAAAGAACTAACAGGGGATAGCCTGCAGGCGGTTGATTTTCCCAATACCCGTGATCTGAATCTCCGAAAAACGCTTGTCGGATACCAGGAGTTGGCCAAAGACTTCCCGGGATTATCCTACGATACCCCCAGTTTGAAACCTTCCCTCTTCAGTACCCTGCTTTCCTATATGGGCTACGGGGGCTATCTGAATCCTTTCACAGGGGAAGCCCAGGTAAACCATGAGCTCCCGGTTTTCCGGCATTCCGTGGTTTGCGGCCATGAGGTGGGTCATCAGTTGGGTTATTCCGCTGAGAATGAGACAAATTTTATCGGGTATTTGGTGACCCTCCGCAATCCGGATAAATACTTCCGGTATTCCGCATCGGCCTACGGCCTGAGTTATTGCCTTTCGGAAATCCGGAGAAGGGACAAAGGGGAATATGAAAAAATTCTGAAGAAGATAAACCCGGGAGTCCGGGCGAACTACCGGGAACTGACGAATTTCTGGAAAGGTTTTGAAAATCCGATGGAACCTGTTTTTAAATCCATCTTTAACCGATACCTGGAAATCAACAAACAAAAGGATGGTATCCGTTCTTATAACCGGGTGGTGGCCCTCATTGTAGGGTATCATAGGATTTATCCTGTAACTCCATAATTGCATTCACATGTCGGAAATGCAGGGAAAACCTTCGGGGGGTGCCCCGATTTTGGTATATTGGACCTTCAAACTACTCAAAATTTTTACTTCTCATTCTAATTACAATTCGTTTATGAAATGGAAACTTATACTGCTCGCCATGTTGTGGCTGGGCTATTCCGGGAATGCTCAAAAGTACTTCCCGAAAAACGACGGGGTCAAGGCCAGTAACACCAACTACACAGCGCTCACGAACGCCCGAATCTATGTGAGTCCCACCCAGGTCATTGAAAAAGGGACACTTCTCTTTTACGAGGGAAAGGTTGTGGGGGTAGGGAAGCGCGTCGATGTCCCGTCCAACAGCCAGATTATAGATTTAGAAGGCAAATCCGTCTATCCTTCCTTTATTGATGTTTTCTCTTCCTTTGGAGTGGAACAAGCCAAACGAAATCCCTCAGGCGGGCGCACCGCCCAATATGAACCCAGTCGGGAAGGCTTCTACTGGAATGATCACATCATGCCTGAAAACACAGCCATCTCCCATTATAAATTTGACGAGAAAAGCGCGAAAGACCTCCGCGACCTGGGCTTCGGGGTGGTAAACAGCCACGTTCAGGATGGAATTGTCCGGGGTACAGGGGTACTGCTCGCCTTAAACGAGGAGGGTACCGATTCGGAACGTATTCTGGAAGACACCTCAGGACAATACCTTTCTTTTGACCGCAGTATTGCCAAAGCCCAGTCTTACCCTACATCCCTTATGGGTTCGATGGCCCTGTTGCGACAGATGTACCACGATGCAGAATGGTATAACGGGGGCAATGTAACCACCACAGACCGCTCCCTTGAAGCCTTAATCCGGAACAAGGACCAGGTTCAGTTTTTTGCGGCAGGAGATAACGGTCATGTGCTCAGGGCAGATGGAATTGGTGATCGTTTTGGAATTCAGTACGTGATTCTGGCCGGGGGCCAGGAATACGAAAACATCGGGGATATCAAAGCCACAATGGCGCCCCTGGTTGTACCTCTTAATTTTCCTGAAGCCTTTGATGTTTCCAACCCGTACCAGGCCAATTATGTGAGCCTTGAAGATATGCGGCACTGGAATCACGCCCCGTCCAATCCTGGGGTCCTCGAAAAAAATGGTATCTCTTTCGCCTTTACCCTGGAGGGGTTAAAAAATACAAAAGACCTTCACAAAAACATACGAAGGGCCATGGAGTACGGGCTTTCTGAAACCCGTGCCCTCGAAGCCTTAACCGCTGAACCGGCCCGCTTATTAGGGAAATCTGGTGAAATCGGAACGCTGGACGTAGGTCGGTATGCCAATTTTCTGATCACCTCAGGCCCGATCTTCGAGGAGGAAACGACCTTGTATGAAAATTGGGTGATGGGAAAACGCCACGTATTGGCGGACATGAACCAAAAAGATATTCGTGGGGAGTACACCCTTTCAGCGGGAGGAAAAGATTTTGCCCTCTCTGTCACCGGTACCCCGGCCAGCCCAAAACTGGAAGTGAAAAAAGGTGAGGAAGTCCTGGAGTCTAAACTAAAATATGAGGATGACTGGGTCATTGCCTCATTTTCCGATGGAAGTGATCCCTACAGAACCACGGCTTTGGTGGAGGCGTCCTCTGATAATCTAAATGGAAAAATGGTCTTACCCGACGGAAGGGAAACGCGCTTTACCGCTCGGAAGACGGCTGATTTTAAAGCTGAAACCAAAGAATCCGATTCTGAGAAAAGTGTTCCGGAATTGCTTCCCTTAAGCTACCCGAATGTGGGATACGGATACCTGAAGCGCCCGGAGCAGGAGGATATACTCTTTAAAAATGCCACCGTATGGACGGGAGAGGCTGAGGGAACCCTACTCAATACAGATGTGCTCATCAAAAAAGGAAAGATCACTAAAATCGGTAATAATCTCTCTGCAGGAGGGGCCCGGGTGGTAGACGCCACCGGGAAGCACCTGACGGCAGGTATTATTGACGAGCACACCCATATTGCCGGCCTGGCCATTAATGAAGCCGGTCATAATTCTTCAGCAGAGGTAAAAATGACCGATGTCCTGGATCCGGAGGACATTGATATCTATCGAAACCTGGGTGGGGGTGTAACCTCAGCCCAACTGCTTCATGGGTCGGCCAACCCTATCGGAGGGCGCTCGGCCATTTTTAAACTCAAGTGGGGCCGAAGTGCCTCGGAGATGATGTATACCGACATGCCCAAGTTTATCAAATTTGCCCTTGGGGAAAATGTAAAACAATCCAACTGGCAGAGCTTTGACCGGTTCCCCCAGACACGGATGGGTGTGGAACAGGTATTCGAAAACTATTTCCAGCGCGCGAAGGAATACCAGGCTGTTAAAGATTCAGGCGAACCTTACCGGTACGACGAAGAGATGGAAGTACTCGCTGAAATTCTCCGGGGTGAAAGGCATATCAGTTGCCACTCCTACGTGCAAAGTGAAATCAATATGTTGATGAAGCTGGCCGAGCGGATGGATTTTAAAGTAAACACCTTCACCCATATCCTCGAGGGATACAAAGTGGCGGATAAAATGGCAGAACACGGGGTCGGCGGCTCGACGTTTAGTGATTGGTGGGCCTATAAGTACGAGGTCAAGGATGCCATTCCATACAATGCTGCGATCATGCATAGCCAGGGGGTTACTGTCGCGATCAACAGCGACGATAGTGAAATGTCGCGCAGGCTGAATCAGGAAGCGGGCAAGACCGTAAAATACGGTGGCCTGTCCGAAGAAGAAGCCTGGAAAACCGTGACCCTTAACCCGGCCAAATTACTCCATATAGATGACAGGGTTGGAAGTATAAAAGTAGGGAAAGACGCAGACCTCGTGCTCTGGTCAGACCACCCGCTCTCCGTGTATGCAGTTGCTGAAACGACTTATATCGAGGGGGTTCCCTATTTTGATCGCACCGAGGATGCCAGGCTTCAACAGCGAATGACTGAGGAGCGCAGCAAGCTCACGGAAATGATGTTGGACGAAAAAGCCGGAGGAGCGGCCGTCCGACCCCCAAGACAAAAACAGAAAAGAACATTCACCTGTGACAGTCTTTAATATCCAATACTAAAATGAATCCTATGAAATCATATATAGCCAGTACACTCATTCTCCTCCTTTGCCTGACAACGGCATGGGGACAGCAGACGCCTGCAGTGGCTCAAAGTGAAACCATAAGCATAACGGGAGCCACATTGCACCTGGGCAACGGTGAAATTGTGGAAAATGGGACCGTGACTTTTACCGACGGTACCATTACCGCAATAGGCGCCGGCCTTCAGGGCACTGGGCGGGTTATCGACGCTACAGGAAAACACGTCTACCCCGGTTTTATCGCCCCTGGAAAATCCCTGGGCCTTATAGAAATCAATGCCGTAAGGGCCAGTAACGACCAGGACGAAATCGGATCCATGATCCCACATGTGCGCAGTATTATCGCTTATAATGCCGAATCGCAATTGGTGGAGAGTATGCGGCCCAACGGGGTGCTGCTCGGACAAATCGCCCCTCAGGGCGGTCGTATCTCCGGTACATCCTCAATTGTGCAATTCGATGCCTGGAACTGGGAAGATGCGATTGTCAAAGAAGATGATGGAATACACCTGCACTGGCCGGGATCTTTCCGAAGAGGACGCTGGTGGATGGGGGAACCCCGTGGATACCAGCCCAATAAGGACTACGAAACCCAAAAGGAGGAAGTGCTCAATTTTGTCGACAACTCAAAAGTCTATAGCGCTGGGAAATCCGAGGAAGTCAATCCGGCCTTCAGGGCGATGCAGGGCCTTTTTACGGGATCACAAACCCTGTACCTTTACGCCGATGGGGAACAGGAAATCATAGATGGTGTGAGTCGGTTGAAAGCCGCTGGCATTCAAAAGGTGGTCCTGGTAGGAGGCTATGAGGCCTATAAGATCACAGATTTCCTGAAATCACATGAGATTCCTGTACTGGTGAATTTTACACATACCCTGCCCAACCTGAATGACGATGCCTATGACCTGCCCTACCGCCTTCCCAAATTACTGGACGAAGCTGGCCTTCTGGTCGGTATACAGAATGCAGAGGCTTCTAATTTTCAAACCCGAAACCTCCCCTTTTATGCCGGACAAGTTGTCGGACAGGGGTTGGATAAGGAAAAAGCCCTGGCGATGATCAGTGGAAACACAGCCCGGATTTTGGGTATTGATGATCGCTACGGAACACTGGCCAATGGAAAAAGTGCCACTTTGTTTATTTCAGAAGGGGACGCCCTGGATATGAGAGGCAATCAATTGACCCATGCCTTTATCGATGGGCGGGAACTCTCTTTGGAGACTCATCAAACAGAACTCTGGAAACGCTACATGGGTAAATATGCCAGGGAGTAATTCCTAACATATGTATCTTTAACAACGGAAGGGTTCCAAAGGATCATTCCGTTTTTTTTTACGACTACGCCAGGCATGAAGTTTATCAGCAGCATACAAAACCCCGAGGTCCGTCAATTAGAGCATTGGAATCGGAAATCACGCAACCGGCGCAGGGATAACTTGTTTGTGCTTGAAGGTCTGAGGGAACTCCGCCTGGCACTCCGTGGTGGGTATAGTCCTGAAAAATTCTATTTCTGTCCGGAAATTATCGATGAAGCTCAACTCCGGACCATCCCGGAACTGGAGCAATGCACGGGGGTTGGTCTCAGCCCCGAGGTATATCGTCATTTGGCCTACAGGGGAAAAACCGAAGGGGTTATCGCCCTGATGCACAGTCGTGATCACAGCCTGAAAAACCTCAGCTGGAAAACTAAAAACCCCCTGGTACTGGTGGCCGAAGCCCCTGAAAAACCCGGAAATATTGGAGCGCTTTTACGTACGGCAGATGCCGCCGGGCTGGACGCTGTCCTGATCGCAGATCTGCAAGGGGACCTATACAATCCAAACATCATCCGTTCCAGCGTTGGGTGCTTATTTACCATACCCGTGGCCACAGGGAGCAGTAGTGAAATTCTACGTTTTCTAAAAAGATCCAATTTTCAGATTATGGGAGCGGCATTGGGAGGAGCGGTAAGGTACGACGCAGCAGATTATACTCCGGCAACCGCCATTGTTGTCGGCACCGAAGCCACCGGCCTGACCTCCATTTGGAAAGAAGGGGCTGACCTGCTCGTAGAAATCCCAATGGCCGGAAGTATCGATTCCATGAATGTCTCCGTAGCCGCAGCCATTTTGATGTATGAGGGCCTCAGGCAACGGGGTTTTTCTTCAAAAGGATAAGGATTTTTCAAGGGCCGTTGGTCTAATTTATTGGAAAGAAACAGATTATTATTCCTATTTTTCATGGGTTTAAACCTATTGGAATGACGTCAGAAACCCTTTTTTATGTTATCGTTGGTATCCTTGTTGTTGACTATCTAATCGAAACTGTTCTGGACGTTCTCAATGCCCGGAAATTTTCAGATCCTGTACCGGAGGGACTCGATGACCTCTATGAGGCCGGGGAGTATCAGAAATCCCAACAATACAAACAGGCCAATTATAAATTCGGGCTGCTTTCCTCAGGGCTCTCCCTCGGGGTGACCCTGGCATTTTTATGTTTCGGAGGTTTTGGATGGCTCGACGATTATGTGCGTACCCTGAGTTCCAACCCTATCCCCCAGGCCCTCCTTTTTTTCGGTTTTCTCTTTATCGGGAGTGATCTGTTATCCACACCCCTGAGTTATTACAAAACCTTTGTGATTGAAGAAAAATTCGGTTTTAATAAAAGTACTCCAGCCCTGTTTTTTATGGATAAAATTAAGGGATGGGGGCTCGCAATGGTTTTTGGAGGAGGCGTCCTCGCCCTGATTATGTGGTTCTATCAAAGTGCCGGGGTCGATTTCTGGCTTTACGCCTGGGGCCTTATCGCGGGATTCACCATTGCGATAAATCTCTTTTATTCCCGTCTGATTGTACCCCTGTTCAATAAACAGACTCCCCTGGAAGCCGGTGCCCTGAAATCGCAAATTGAAAAATATGCGCGTGGGGTGGGTTTTGAACTCAAAAATATTTTTGTCATCGACGGGTCCAAAAGGTCGACCAAAGCAAATGCCTATTTCTCGGGTTTTGGGCGGGAAAAAAGGGTGACCTTATTCGATACGCTTCTAAAGGACTTGGAGGAAGAGGAAATCGTGGCTGTGCTCGCCCACGAAGTCGGGCACTATAAAAAGCATCATATTATTTTTAACCTGGGCGCCTCCCTCCTGCTTACGGGCCTCACCCTTTTTATTTTGTCACTTTTTTTAAATCAACCTCAATTATCCCTGGCCATCGGTGTTACAACGCCCAGTTTTCACGCCTCCTTACTGGCTTTCGGGCTTCTTTACAGTCCGGTAAGTGAAGTTACAGGCCTCGTGATGAACTATTTTTCCAGGCGATTTGAATTCCAGGCAGACCGGTTTGCAGGTGAGACCTATGCGGCCCAGCCCCTGATTGATTCTTTGAAAAAACTCTCCCGTAAAAACCTCAGCAATCTAACCCCTCACAGCGCTTATGTATTTTTTAATTATTCACATCCCCCGCTTATAGAACGCATACGAGCGCTACATGCCTCTAAAACAATCCGATAAATTTAAAGACACGCCCTATGGACCCAATGCTGAAATCAATGATCGAAAATATGCCTGAGAAAACAGGTAAGTCCCTGGAAGCATGGAAAGAACTGCTCGGTACAAAATCCTTTTCAAAGCACTCTGAAGCCGTTAATTTTCTAAAAAAGGAACACGGGGTTACCCATGGTTTTGCAAATACCATAGTCGCACTTTTCAGAGATTCGGGAGAATCCCCGGAAGACCTCGTGACTGCTCAATACAAAGGAAAAGAGTCCCTTATCCCCATTTACGAGAAACTTCTGGCGGTTGTAGGTGAGTTCGGTCCCGATGTGCAGATCATACCTAAGAAAACAACGGTTTCGCTGGTGCGAAAGAAACAATTCGCACTGATCAAACCTGCCGCAAAAACCCGGATTGACCTGGGGCTGAAACTTCGTGAAAAATCTTCCTCAGGAAGGCTGGAGGATTCAGGCCCTTTCGGCACCATGTGTACCCATCGTGTCCGGCTTTCAGAGGTCTCAGAGGTTGACCCCGAGCTTGTGGCATGGCTTGCTGTCGCGTATGAAGAAGCCGGGTAATCGACTTAGTTTTATTTTGGGAGAAACATATTTTCACGCTCCCCGGGGGATAGAATCTTTCCCTCGTTAGGACACACTTTTTCAGGTATCCGACAAGAAAATTTAATATAAATATCGTATCTTCTCATCTGATTTTTTTGAACGAAAAACCCACTAAAATAATTTTAAATGAAGACTTTTTTTAAAGCCAACACAATCCTTACTATTCTTGTAGGATTCCTGCTTTTCGGTATTCCAGGGCAGGGACTCCAGGCACAGGAAATTCGTGTAGAACGAGTGCAATTCCCTCCCGGGGCCAGTACAGCTGCTATTAAGGGGGCGATCTCCGGCAGTGAAACCGTAGATTACCTTTTAAACGTACGAAAAGGCCAGTATATGAATGTCAGTTTGGCCTCCGCAAACGGGGGTGTTTATTTCAACATCATGGAGCCGGACGCCCAATATGAAGCCATTCATATTGGTTCTGCCGCCGGAAATCAATTTGAAGGCGTCACGGCCAAAAGCGGGGATTATCGCGTTCGGGTCTACCGGATGAAAGGTTCCGGTAGTTCTGCAGCCAATTATATGTTGGAAATGATCGTCAGCGGTTCAGGACAACAATCTACCTCCGGTGATACAGTAGTAAGTGGAACGGATTATAATGCTACAGGTATGGTCCCTTGCAGTATGGGAAATGGCCAACCCACGGGGAACTGTAAATACGGCGTTATAAGACAGGGGAATGGAAGTGGCATGGTCACTATTACAAAATCCGACGGGCGAACCAGGACTATTTATTTTGAGAATGGGAAGGCAACCGGTTATGACGAAAGCCAGGCAGACAGGGCTTCATTCAGGGCGAGCAAGGAATATGATTTATACATTGTACATATTGGTGATGAACGTTATGAAATTCCAGACGCCGTCATTAATGGAGGATAATCCAATTCGCTATTTTCTGCGTATATGTTAAATAATTCGGACCTATCGGGCTTTCGTTAGTGCAAACAAAATTTTAATCCTTAAACTAAAAAGAATATGAAAATGAATATCAAGTATTTCACACCCCTGGTAGCCCTATTGTTGGCTGTTTCATTGAACTCCTGCAAACAGGAAACCAAAGACAAAATGGAATCCGCCGGAGAGGCTGTTGTTGAAGACGCGAAAGATGCCGCAGAAAAGGTTGGTGAAGCCGCCGAGAAAGCGGGTGAAGCCGTCGGGGATGCCGCTGAGAAGACAGGCGAAGCTGTGAAAGATGCTGCTGATGCGGTCAGCGACGAAATCAAAAAAGTGCGTGTTCAGTTTGACTCCGGTGCCAGCAGTAAAACTGTCGAAAGCAGTATCACCGGCCGGGAAACTGTCGATTATTTGTTGAATGTAAAGGAGGGCCAGCCTATGAATATCAGTATGGCCACACAGAACACTTCTGCCTATTTCAATATCATGGAACCCGGGGAGGAATACGAGGCGATCTACAACGGTTCTATCAACGGGAACCAGTTCGAGGGTACGGCTGCCAAAAGCGGGGATTACACGATCCGGGTTTATATGATGCGCAGTGCCGCACGCCGGGGCGAAAAGGCAGATTACCGCCTGGAAATGATCGTGGGCAATTAGTCTGGGGCCATGTGCTTCCTGAAATCTATAACTGAATAAAATATTTAACCTTAATTCCAAATTGGATTATGAAGCGAATTGTTAAGAGTATATCACTCCTGCTGGTTCTCGGATTTTTAGTGACCCTGAACTCGTGCAAACAGGAAACCAAAGACAAAGTGGAGGCGGCCGGAGAAGCCGTTGTGGAGGAAACCCAGGCGGCTGCTGAAAATGCAGGGGATGCTGTAACGGAGGCCGCTGAGGACGTAAAAGATGCTCTGGTAGCGGGAACCAACTACAATGCTACCGGAAAAGTGCCCTGTCAACTGAGTGGTGCCCCCACAGGTAATTGTGACTTTGGCGTGGTACGGGAAGGCAACGGCAAGGGCTATGTGACCATAACGAAGCCCGATGGGAGTAAGCGCACCATTTTCTTTGAAAAAGGGAAGGCCACCGGTTATGACTCCAGCCAGGCAGATAACCAGGAATTCAAAGCTGCCAGGGAAAGCGATATGTATATCATCCATATCGGGGAAGAGCGGTATGAAATTCCGGACGCTGTAATTATGGGGGGATAACCCAGTTTTTAGACTAAATTTAGTAAGAGTCCAAATCCAAACTCATTTATAATGAACAAACATAAAACAAATTCAGGCAGTGCGACTCTGTCGTCAATCGCATTATTTTTTTCTTTCTTACTGTTTTCATGCGGATCAATGTCATCAGGGAATTCCGGATCCGCAGGAGGCGATGCCATGGTAAGTGGTACTGATTACAACGCAACAGGTATGGTCCCATGCAGTATGGGGAGTGGCCAGCCCACTACTAACTGTAATTTCGGGGTCAAGAGGGAAGGAAATGGTAGCGGCATGGTCACTATTACAAAATCGGACGGGGGAACGCGAACGATCTTTTTTAAGAATGGCAGGGCCACCGGGTATGATCAGAGTCAGGCAGACAGAGGTGCTTTCAGGGCTAGCAAAGAATCCGACCTCTACATTATCCGAATCGGGGATGAGCGGTATGAAATACCAGAAGCTGTCATTAACGGTGGATAATCCGATTTAAAATTACTTCGCCCCTGTTAGCTAACAGGGGCGATTTTTATTACGATACTTTTCAATAAAAACGGGTCAGGTTATAAGGGACTCTCCACATGACTGACATAGCTTCGCGGAAGATTATGATAGTCCCGTGGGATAGGATTCTGCTGTGCTTTTCCTTTTCGTTCTACATTCCATGAGCAAACCCCGAATGATGACCCAGTTACCCTAGAAATGAAATCCTTTTCCTTGCAGATTTCATTAACAACAGGTAAATTACCTCACATTTTTATTCTCTAAGGAAACCAATCAATGAAAAACGTATTCTTTCTCTTATTACTGTTCTCCATAACAGCTTTTGCCCAAACCGAAAAAAGCATAGACCCTATCGCTATTTCCCTTATTGACAAGATGGGAACGGTGATTGGAGGTCTTGAGGCTCTTAAGTTTGAATACCATTCGGTGGATGATTCCCAGAATACCGATGGACTCTGGGAGCGCAAGTTTGATACGCACGAGGTCTTTTTCAGGGGACCGGACAAGATGGCGATCCACTCCAGGGGGAATAATGGCAATGAGGGTTACTGGTACAACGGCGAACTGATCACCTGGTATTCCTTTGACCAAAACAACTACGTGACCATCCCTGCTCCTGAAACCATCATCAAAACCATTGATAGCGTAAATACGGTTTTCGGGATGCGCTTTCCGGCTGCGGATTTGTTCTACCCCTCCTTTGGCGATGATGTCCTCGAATATTTTGACACTATTGTATATGCCGGAATCAAATCTGTAGAAGGTGTGGACTGCTACCACATTATTGCAGAAAATAAGACAATGAACTTTCAACTGTGGATCGAAAACGGAACCTTTTACCTTCCAAAAAAACTCCTCATTTTTAATAAGGGGGCAGAACATGACCTTACCGAGGGTACTTTTGAAAAATGGGACACCAATCCGTCTCTTCCTGATGAAATCTTCGAGTTCACACCCCCTGAAAATTCGGATCTCATCAGCATTATGCCTAAAAATTAAACGATTAAGAACTATTTATATATGAAATCGCTTTTTAAAACATTTTTGAAAATAGCCGTTCCAGCTATAATATTAATGCTGGCTCCGGTTGAACTCGAAGCTCAGCGTATGGGCCACAGTGCCTCACGAAGCTCCATGTCCAGACCGAGCAGCAGACCGGCACCGAGCAGCAGGCCTTCCACCAGGCAGACCAAACCTGCGAGCCGGCCTTC